>ENA-ORBV01000808-ORBV01000808.1-microbial-mat-metagenome-genome-assembly--contig:-NODE-808-length-71400-cov-7.613631_pt1 | contig 71400 bp, 56 predicted proteins | sample MGYA00237777_ERZ505514 | MGnify/ENA primary metagenome ERZ505514 (study PRJEB26160, sample SAMN06269048) | microbial mat metagenome | isolation source: Oligotrophic lake microbial mat | place...
GTTGTAAGACCGGACCGACAGTTCCATCTCTTCGACAGAACGATCGAGCAGACTCTTGATACGATCGCCCGGTTCCGCAACCGAAGCTTCGACAGTTTCCGGCTCTTCTTCGAAGTTGATAAAGACGCTCATGTGCTCTTTGAAGAGCCGAGCGGCTTGGCCCACGGCGTCCTGCGGCGAAATCGCGCCGTTGGTCCACACTTCGAGAGTCAATTTGTCATAGTCGGTATTCTGCCCAAGGCGAGCAGCTTCCACCGAATAGTTGACCTTGCGCACGGGCGAGTGCACCGAGTCGATGGCAATGTATCCGGCCGGAAGATCTTCATCGCGGTTTCGATCGCTTGCGACATAGCCGCGCCCGATCTTCATCCGCATTTCAATGTTGATCTTGCCACCCGGTTTGATCGTCGCGATGTGAACATGGCGATCGAGTACTTCGAGGTCGGCCGAAGTTTCAATTTGTCCGCTCAAAACTTCTCCCGGCTTGTCGGTGCGAAGGCGAAGCGTGTGAATCTCGTCAGCCGAGGTCCGGAACGGTACTTGCTTGAGGTTAAGAATGATGTCGGTTGCGTCTTCGACGACGGACGGCAAAGACGCGTTTTCGGTTGCCGCTCCCTCGATTCGAAGTGCGGTGATGGCGGCACCATCGATTGCGCTGAGCAGAATGCGGCGGAGGCCGACGCCAATAGTCGAGCCAAATCCGCGTTCGAAAGGCTGGGCGGTGAAAGACCCGTAACGATCAGTCAGCGTCTCAGTGTTTGCAACGAGCCGCTTGGGTTTCTGAAAACCTTTGAACATAGGTAAAGAGTGTGGTTCCTCGTGAGGTCCCCGGCAGCGTCGCCCGTCAGCGGACGCGTGGAAAGGACAGGGCTGTTGTGGACAGGGGTTCCCTCTGTAAAGTATAGCGTAATCAAGTCTTCACATGGGAGGAGTCTCTTTTTCGCCTAGAATGGAACCTATGCACTGGTTGCTTTTTCTGTTCGCGGGTGCCCTTTGGGCGCAGAATGCAGGGCTCCGGGCGGGTGCGGCGCAGGTCGACATCAACCCTCTTAACCTGCCTGTCATCGTCAACTGCGGATTTCTGGAACGGAGCGGCACAGACATCCGCGGCGGTGGATTGTTCGCGCGGTCAATCGTTCTGGAACACGGCGCGACGCGAATCGCGATGACCGTCGTCGATTCATGTATGATGCCTCGCGAGTTGATCGACAGCGCGAAACAGATGGCCTCGGAAAAGACCGGTATTCCAATGGACCGTATGATGATCTCGGCCACACATACGCATTCCGCACCGGCGGCGATGGCCTGTTTGGGATCGCGCCAGCAGAAAGATTACGCGGCTTGGCTTCCGGGCAAGATCGCCGAAGCCATCGTCGAAGCAGCCAACAAGTTGGAACCTGCACGCGTCGGCGCGCAGTCCATCGTCGCGCCGGAACATACGTTCTGCCGCCGTTGGATTTACAAGCCATCGAAGATGTTGAAAGATCCGTTCGGAGAGGTGAGTGTTCGCGCCAACATGATTCCAGGATTCGAGAATCCGGATGTTGTAACGCCTGCGGGCCCCGTCGATGCGGAGTTGTCCGTTGTCGCGATTCAGTCTGTGGCTTCGGGCAAGCCAATCGCCGTACTCGCGAATTTCGCGAACCACTACTTTGGATCGCAGGGCATTTCACCCGACTACTTCGGCCTCTTCGACACGGGGTTAGCGGCCAAGATCGGCGGAGGCGTGGTAATGATGTCGCAGGGAACGAGCGGCGATTCGAACACCAGCAACTACGCGAAGCCCAAAGCAACTTGGACCATCGATGATTACGCAGGCGGCTTGATCGTCAAGGCGTTAGAGGCTTACGGCAAGATCCTGTACACGTCGGGCCTGCCTTTGGCGATGGCGGAGTCGACGTTGCCTCTAGGAAGCAGGCTCGCGGATTCGAAGCGTCTGGCTTGGGCGGAAGAGACAGCACGCAATCAAAAAGGAGAAAAGCCCGCAAACCAGCCCGAGGTCTATGCCCACGAACAGTTGTACCTGCGCGATTCGCCAAAGCGCGAGTTGAAGCTGCAAGCGATCCGAATTGGAGAGATCGGATTTACGGCGATTCCCAGTGAGGTCTTCGCGATCACAGGACTGAAGTTGAAGGCGCAGAGCCCTCTGCGACGCACAATCAACATTGAATTAGCAAACGGAGCGGAAGGCTACATTCCGCCGCCGGAACAACATCCGTTCGGTGGATATACGACCTGGGCTGCTCGCTCCGCAGGGCTCGAGATGACCGCGGAACCGAAGATCGTCGAGAACCTCTTGTTGCTTCTCGAAACGGTTTCCGATCGGCGCAGGCTCGCACCGCCTCCGCCTCAACATACACGCGACACACTGGCGTTGAAGCCCGCGGCCTACTGGCCGCTCGAAGAATTTGTCTATGGGACATCCTTGGATCTTGCCGGAAAACTCCCACTCACACACACAGGCCGGATCGCGTTGCATCTAGACGGTGCCGCGCAACGATCTGTGTATTTGGCTGGAGGTTCGCTGGATGCCAAAGTAACCGTGCCCGGCAAAAAACATACGGTGGAGTTCTGGTTCTGGCCCGGCATCGAACAAGATGGTGAGTTGCTTTCGATCAACGGCAAATCTGCGATGACGGCGAAGAATGCAACGATCAAAGTCTGGCATCATGCCGCTTTTGTATCCGATGGCAACAGATCGCAGGCCTTCATCGATGGGAATTCAGTGGCCACTGGCGGTGCGGGATTGTTGGAATCCTTCCGCATCGGCGGAGGCTTCGAAGGCAAGATCGACGAGATCGCCGTGTATCCGCGCGCGATACCGGTGAAGAGGCTTTACCGTCCGAACAGATTCTCGAAGTAGTGCGGCACGCACTTTCGCCACCAGGGCCAGTCGTGATCGACATCTTTTCCCCAAACATCCAGCCAATGCGGAATGCCTTTTGCCTTCAGGATGCGAGAGAGTTGCTTGGAACGCTCCGGGGCCTCGAACGATCCCTGGCCGGTGAAGATCGTGATTCGCTTGCCGCCATGTCGCAATTCGTTGAGTTGCGGCCCTTCTCCCATATTCGTAAGAAAGTCTACCGGGTTGTTGAAGTAGACGTCGTTGTTGTAGAAGCCACCGAGAAAGTTCCGGATATCGTAGCTGCCGCTCAGCAGCAGAGCACCGGAGAAAAGTTCCGGGTGGCGGAAGAAGATGTTGCCTGCGAGATACGAGCCGAGACTGATGCCCATCACGATGGGCTTAACGTCACCGCCGCCGCAGTCTTGCCGAATCAGCGGCAATACCTCTTCGACAATGTACGCATCGTAGCGGTTGAGCCACGCGATTTTTTCCTGTGGCGAGGCGTGATCGTTCAGCAGTGCGAGTGTATTGACGCTGTTCACCGAGTATGCCTTGGCTTTGCCGTTCTCCAGCCAGTGGCTGACCGAATCGATGAGTTGGAAGCGTTCGTATTCGAGGAAGTCCGCTGCTGCGGTGGGCAGCATGAGCACCGGAGTTCCGTAGTGGCCGTAGGCGACCAAGGGCATGTCGCGGAAGAGACGTTCACTATACCAACCGGTGATGTTGCGTCGCATTTCCGCATTGTCTCATGCGATAGAGAACATGGCGGCGCATCGGATGCCCTTCGGCCAGGTTCGGGTGTTCGAACTCGTGATCGAAGACCATGCCGGGTTTTTCCATGACGCTGCGTGACGGAAGATTGTGCGTCGTTGACGATGGCTATTGCGGCCTCCGTGGCGTAGCCTTGATTTTAATGCCGCGCCGCGATGCGCCAAAGGATTTCCACCCACGGGGCAAAGCTTGTGCGGAAAAGCCCGGCGAATCCAACGAAGTGGCCGTCGCACTCAATCACCATCGGCCCGAAGCCGTGTTCCTTTGTATGTGCCTGCGCGAGGGCCGCGAGGGCATCGGACTCTTCACGGGTCAGCACCGAGGGAAAGTAGCGCATCGCCTGGACATTGGCGCTCATCCGCGCCAGCGGTTCGAGATCGGCAGGTATCCAGTCGCGCAAGATCAGACGTGATCTTTTGAGTTGCATGTATTCTTAGGAAATGGCCGCGTTCCGCGCGCTCGCACTGCTTACGGCGATACTCGCCACCGCGCGCATCGTCTACTATCGCATGCTGGGCTGGAATCAGGAGCTACAGGGCTGGCCGGAAATCTGCGCGGCGCCCGGCGGAAGTGCGCGGCACCGCGCTGCCGGGCTCGATCCTGCCGTTGGTGCATGAGCTTCCTTTCACATCGGCGATGCTGAACGGGTTTCTTCAAACCGATCGTTCGTTTGCGGAACTTCTCGCCGTGATCCCGATGGCGCTCTGTTTGGCGTTGGCGTACTTTGCTTGCGCGGCATCGTTGGATAGAAACGGTTGGCTAAAAATCATCCAACGCCGCGTCACGAGTGAGGTGCGAGATATCGCCCCACCGCTCGATCGCCCAAGTGCCCTTTTCACAACCGATCCGATTGATGCTCGCGTTGTAGACCGTGAAGTCGCGCGAATGGTCAAGGGGCGTCGCACGTACGAAACGATTCAGCACATCGAGAATCCCGCCGTGTGTGATGACGAGAAGTGACTGGCCGGGATGCGCCGCCGCAAGATCTTCAAACCGGCTGCGGGTTCGCTCAAAGACGTCGCGGATACTCTCGCCCTCGGGCACCGCATACTCGACCTCACGAGCATGAAACCGCGCGTAGACATCGGGAAATCGCGCTGCGCCTTCTTTCGCCGTCAAGCCTTGCAAGACTCCCAAGTGTCGCTCACGCAGCCTGGAGCACAACACGGGCTGCACACCGGTGCGTTGCATGTAGGGTTGGATCGTCTGCCGTGTGCGACCGAGGTCGCTGCAATAAACGGCATCGAAGGATTCGTGCGCGAGGTGGTCGCCGAGCAGTTCCGCCTGTGCGAGTCCCTCGTGATTGAGTGGGCTATCCAAGTGGCCCTGAATGCGCCCCTGCGCGTTCCAAACGGTCTCGCCATGACGAACCACCACGAACTTTGTCATTTTTTCCAGTATGCCCTGTGGCAGGCGCGCTCCGATTGTCCTAATGTAAGAGGATGCCGGATTTGCTGCTTGGCGTTTGCGTGGGCGTGCTGTTGACGCTTGCTGTCCAGTGGGCGCTGCAATGGACCACAACGCGCACACGAAAGAAACCCCCTGTGGCGGATGTGCTTCAGTTTCCAGCACAGCCCGCAGGGCAGGCAACGGGTTTTCTGGATTCGATCCTCGAAGAAGAGACCGAAGACGAGGCGATTGAACGGCTGAAGCGCAACCTCAGAGTGAAAGTGTTTCACAACGAAGAGCAGATGCAGCGACTCATCGAAAGCGAACGGAAACGACAACCACAGTCTACAATGCGAGTCATGCTCGAAGCAGCGATAGAGAGATGGGAACGGGACAACCGGTAGTTCGCGTCGGCATCGTCGATAGCGGCATCAATCCCTCGCATCCACATGTGCAGGGCGGCGCGGCCATAACAGGCGTGCGCGTTGGCCTCTATCAAAACACTCCCGGCGACATACTCGATTACCTGGGACATGGCACAGCCGTGGCGGGCGCGATCCGCAGCCATTGCGCGGTTGCCGAGTTGTTCGTCGCCAAGGTTTTCGATAAGACACTCAACACGCGGGCCGAGGTGATCCTGCGGGCGATTGAGTGGTGCTTCGAGCAGGACGTCCACCTCATCAACCTGAGTCTCGGTACCCACAACGCGGCACATCGGCAAGCATTCGAAGAGTGGGCAACCAAAGTGACCTTGATCTCAGCCGACGGCGCCCTGCCAGGCGGCTTGCCCGGCGTCGTCACGGTGTCGCAGGATGCAGCCCTGCGGCGCGATGAGTGGAAACAAACAGGCCCACTGGCGTTCGCCTCATCAGGGCGTCCGCGTCCGATACCGGGGCGTTCAGAAGAAGAGAATCTCGGTGGCGTGAGCTTCGCCGTTGCGAACTTCACGGGCCTTGCCGCAAATGCGCTGCTGCTTACTCGACAGTTACCTTGGGAACCAGCGTCCCCGTTGTCGGACTGTTGACGCCGCCAATGCGAACGGTGACTGGAAGATCCTGACCTGTGGTCCGGAAGCCGGGGATGCGCAACGCAAGACGATAAATTCCAACGGTTCCAGGCACAAGGATGTGCTCGTCGACGATCACTTCCGACTGCACGAAGTCCGTTCGTCCAAAATAGACTTGCGGCTTCACGGTGGCGGCAACGGGGCTCAATGGCACTGGGGCACCGCTCGTGAGGCGGATCGTTCCGGTAGGCAAACCTAAGCCGGCAGCGAACAGGAACAAACGTTCGTCGCGCTTCGCGGGATTCTGGCGGGTCACGAGTTTGCCATCGGCGTGGGTAATCTGCGCTTGTCCGTTCTCGTCAATGAAAACCGCCGGAGCATAGCGAATCACGCTAACAGTCTGCGCAATCGTCGCGACTTTCTTGTCGAGGCTACGAACGATGAGTTGAAAGTTGCCGGTCCCGAACTCGGGAGGAATCTGTCCATTGATCTGCGTCGGAGAAGTCATCAACAAAGGCAGCGCGCGAGGAGTTTGATTCGCCGCCTGTTGCGCCGCGTTCGCGCCGGTGACAATGGCCGCACCGAGCGCCTGCATGGTGACGCAGACACCGCCCATGGTCGTTGGCAGTTGCTTGCCCTGTTCTGCGACACCGCTCGCGGCAAGGTTCCGTCCAAAGATGGAGACGAGTCCGTTTTGAGAGATCGTTACCTGCTGACTGACCAGATTCACAATGCCACGTTGATTGACCGCAGGCCTGTCTGGAACCGCGGGGATGTCGAGCGGAATAATGCTGAGTCCGCTGGTGGTGAGCAGATAGGCGGTGGTGGCTGTAGCGTCGACCGCCATCGTGCGTCCACCGATGGTTGTTCGTGCGGCGGCACCGTTCACTTGTGAGAGAGGGCCTTCGAGAGCGGGCACGCTGCGCAGCGTATTGCCCGTATTGGCATCGACAATCTCGATGGTTGGCAGACCGGTGACCACGGTGTTGGCATTGGCGCGAACCGGTTGCGGAAAGCGGGCGTATTGAGTCGCTGTAATCGATGCCATGGCTGCGACTGGAATTGTGGTGGCGGTGTTGGTTCCCGCGGTGTTGCCAACCCCGGGCTGGGTCGGCGCGGGTGCGACGGGCGTCAACGCTGCGTTGAGCAACACGCCGTTCACAACGAAATACTGACCACGCGGACCAGCGACGATCGGCCCCAAATATCCCGCGGCGTTGTTCGCCTGGATCTGGCGGCTCTGCACAAAATCGTCGACGGCGGCGTCGTAAAGATAGACGAATCCGTTACCGCCATAAACGATGATGTTCTCGCCATTGGGCGTGGAAGCCATTGCGCGCGGAGCAGGAATGGTGTTCTGCTGGCCCGCCGCGTTCGAACCGATGATCGCACTGGGGCGGCGCGGCACCGCTTCGTTCCCGATGATGCTCCACAACTGGCCGCCGCTGGTGATAAACATCGCGCCGCGCTGGCTGGTCGCAATGACGGACGGAGTAATGAGCGTGGATGCGGCGTCGAACGGCAGCGGCGGAAACTTGATCTTGTCGACGACTTCATTGCGGTCGAGATCGACGATGCTGATGCTCTCGCCACCCGAGTTCGCCACGTAAAGCGTGCGTCCGTCCGGCGTCAGTGCCAGTGAACGGGGCAGTTGACCGACTTTAATCGGGTTCATTAACCGCCGGGTTCTCATATCGTAAACTTCGACTCGATTCTTGCCGGAATTGGCAATATAGAGGCGTTGACGTTGCGGATCTTGCACCAAGTCTTCGAGCGCCTCGCCAGTGGAAATGCCGACGGAGATCGGGACAATTTCGCCGCGCGCTTCCGCATTGCGGCTGTTCTGCAAGATGCGCACCCGTGGTACGAGATTGATCGCTTCGGGAGACTGAATGAGAAAGTCGTGCACCGGTGACGATGTTCCGAGAGTGCGGGCGGCCACCGCGTTGAAAGTGAAATCGAAACTGGGAGTTCCATTGGGACTGTTGTTGGTACGCACCGTCGGAGCGGTCGTCGCGAGATTGGCGTTGGCTTGTCCACCACCGCCTGGAATAACCGGCGTCACACCGAAGCCCGGAACACCCGGAATGATCGGAATCACGATGATCGGTCCTCCCGCGCCAGCGCCACCGAGTCCCCCGGTGTTGGCTGCAAACTGCAGCAAGGCGGAACTCGCAGTGAAACGTCCCGTTCCGCCGTTTGTCGTCGAAATGCGGAAGGTGTTCTGGCCGGCCGTCACTCCGCATTGATCGGTAGCGAGAATCACCAGATCGCGATCCACTTCGACAATCGGATTCTGTCGCAGCGTATTGAGCGGAATCGTGAGAAATCCAGATTCCGACAAAGCATAGATCGCCGTTCCATCCCGAGCAATGACCATCTCGCCAGCCAGGTTTTCGTTGAGTTGGATGCCCATGTTGATGAGCAAATTGTCGGGATCGCTCATCATCAATTGCGAAGCATTGGCGCGAGCCGGGGGATTGAGCGTGGGCGCGATGTTGAACGCCGAATAGAGCGTTCTGCTGTCCGGCGAAAAGATGCTTCCCCCCTGCACTGTCTGGGTGTTGAAGTTGGTGTTGGGCGCAATCGGATAAGGCGCGTTCGCCAGATTCTGCTGCGCGATGACGGTGAGTGACGACGTCTCGAAGAGCGTCAGACCTGCCATGAATCGAGATCCGTCGGGGGCCACGGCCAACACTCCGGATACATTGGCAACGCGGCGCGACCGCAGCACCGTCGACGAAAGGGCTTCGTACACGAATATCGAACGTTGAGTCGTGTTCGGAATGTTCGATCCGACGATGAAGCGCCCGTCCGCGCTGGCGGCAAGTTGACTTCGAACGGCGAGAGCGGGACGTCCTGATGGCGCGGGCAAAACAGGTGAGGCAGGCGGCGCTGGTGTGATCGAAACGTTGCCGATGCTATTGTCAATTGGGTTGAAAATCAGCAGCACGTTCTGCGTGTTGCCTGCACCGGTTCCGATGGTCGATATGAGAACGCGTTCGTCAATCCCAACCGCGACTCCTTCGGGTTTGGCGGGCAGCGTGACGCGACCGCTGATAGCCAGCGTGTTGAGGTCGATGACATTGAGAGAAGAGGCGTCGTAGGCTGCGACGAAAAGCAGCCGGCCATCGCGAGACATCGTGGCGGAAAGCGGGGTGGAATCGGTGCGAATCGCGGTCAGAAATCGGCGCTGCGCAATCGAGTAAACCTCAACCTGATTGCGGTTGGTGTTGGTGAGGTAGAGACGCCCGCGAGCGTCGTCCATCACGATATCGGACGCGCCACCGACTACGGGCACCACCGTTCCGTACAATGCTGCGAATGCCGGGGAAAGTGCCAAGGCGACGATTGCGATAAGGCGGCGAACTGCTGTCTTCATGAATCTTTGTACTGTTGAACCCGACGGACGATGCGAAGTTGCTTTTAGGTATATTACACAACATGCGTCTACTCGCTCGTGGTCTGGTTGTCTGCGTCTCTTTGGGCGCGCAAGAATGGCCCCAATTCCGTGGACTCAACGGCTCGGGGATCGGCTCTACCACAGCGACTGCGCCCGCGGACTTGAATCCGGAAAAGGCGCTTTGGCGCATCGACATGCCAACCGGGCATTCCTCTCCGATCGTCACCGCCGGGCGGTTGATCCTCACGGCGGTGGAAGGAGGCGCGCGCAAGCAGGTGGCTCCTGGACGGGTCGTGGATCCCGATGGAAAGCTGGTGACGCTTTGTCTGGATCGTGCCACGGGCAAGACGCTGTGGAAACGCGAGGTTCCGAGACCGCGTGTCGAAGTCTATCAGCCAACGAATTCGCCAGCGTCGCCAAGCCCGGTTACGGATGGCAAGACGGTTTATGTATTTTTCGGCGACTTCGGCATCCTCGCCTACGACGTCGCGGATGGCAAAGAGAAGTGGCGGATGCCACTGGGCCCGTTCAACAATCCGAACGGTCACGGTTCGTCACCGGTATTGGTCGACAACCTCATCGTGTTGTTGTGCGATCAAGACAACGACTCGTTTCTGATGGCGGCGGACAAAAGAACCGGCAAACTCAAGTGGAAAGTGGCCCGGCCTGAGTCCACCCGTTCGTATTCGACTCCGGCGGTATTTCGTCCATCGGGCAAACGACCGGTGGAACTGATTGTTCCAGGAGCCTTCAGCCTGGCGTCGTATGCGGCTTTGACTGGCGAAAAATTGTGGTGGGTGCGTGGAATGTCGTGGCAGCCCAAGTCATCGCCGGTTGTCGATGGCGACATGATTTACGCACATTGGTGGGAAGGCGGTGGCGAGAACGAAGCTCCGACGAACACGGAATCGTTCGAAGAGATCCTGGCAAAACAGGATGCCAACAAAGACGGCAAGCTCGCGAAAGAGGAGTTGGACGAACGCATGCAGCGCGGCTTCGGCGATCTCGACCTCGATCACGACGGCTTCGCCGACGCGCGCGATTGGGAATTTTACCGGGCCCGCCGGTCGGCCCGCAACGCCCTACTGGCGATCAAACATGGCGAGCGCGGCGACATTACCGATTCGAAAACCATCGTTTGGCGGATGCAGAAGTTCTTGCCCAATGTTCCTTCGCCTCTATTGTATGAAGGCGTGATTTATCTGATCAAGGATGGCGGAATCCTGTCGACGGTTGATGCCAAAACCGGCGCGATTCTGAAGCAAGGCCGCCTGGAAGGCGCGATTGGAACCTACTATTCGTCACCCGTAACAATGGGAGGCAAGGTTTATTTCATGAGTCAGGCTGGCAAGTTGAGCGTCGTCAAAGCCGGCGCACAATGGGAACTGCTGAAGGTCAATGACTTCGACGAAGAGTGCTTTCCGACCCCGGCGATTGCGGACGGGCATCTTTACATCCGCACCAAGACCAAACTTTACGCTTTCTAATGTCGCTACAAGAGACGATTGTTTCCATTTCCACTCCGCCCGGGCGCGGAGGCATCGGTATCGTGCGGCTCTCGGGCCGCGACGCCAAAGTGATTGCCACTTCGATTTTGCGCGTGAAACGCCAGAGCGAGTGGGAATCGTGGACCTCTGCTCTCGCCGATCTCCCCGACGCCGACGGCCATACGGTTGACCATGTGGTGGCGACTTACTTTGCCGGTCCGCGTTCGTATACCGGCGAGGATGTGGTCGAGATCGGTTGCCACGGGTCGCCGGTTGTGCTGCGTCACTGCGTCGAACGGGCGCTGTGGGCGGGTGCGCGTCACGCCGATCCAGGTGAGTTCACGCTGCGCGCGTATCTCAATGGGAGACTCGATTTACCGCAAGCGGAGGCGGTTCGCGATCTGATTGAATCCACCACGTTGTACCAGGCCCGCATCGCGGCACAACAAGTGGATGGCAGCGTCTCGCGCCGCATCAAACCCGTCAAAGAGCAGTTGCTGGAACTCGTCGCGCTGCTCGAAGCAGGCATCGACTTCGCGGACAACGACATCGATATCGCACCGAATGAGATCCTAATCCATCGGCTAAATGGCGTGACTGTGGGAGTGGATGCGCTCATTCGCAGCTTTGCTTTTGGCAAGCTCGTGCACAATGGCTTCACCCTCGCCATCGTGGGGCGGCCCAACGTCGGAAAGAGTTCGCTGTTCAACCGCTTGCTGGAACAGGATCGCGCAATCGTCACCGATATACCCGGAACCACGCGCGATCTGGTTTCAGAGACAGCTTCGATTGGCGGCATCCCGATTCGATTCGTGGATACGGCGGGCATCCGCGATGGGCAGGATGTGATCGAGTCAATGGGAATCGAGAAGTCCTTTCAGGCAATGGCGGATGCGGATCTCGCACTGGTGGTGGTGGACGCGGGTGCGGCGTTGACCGATGCCGATCGCGCGCTGCTCCAAAAGGCTGCTTCGACGGGGCGTTCGCTGCGGATCGCGAACAAATGCGATCTGGGTCGGCAGAGCGATGAGTTCGTTCACGTTTCCGCAAAGACCGGCCAAGGCATCGTGCCACTGCGCGAGGCGATTCTCGGTGCGATCGGCGGATCGGACGTTTCGAAAGAGCAAGAGGCCGGATTCATCACAAGTCTACGCCACGAGCAATTGCTACGCGAAGCAGCCGAGGCTCTCGCAAACGCGCGCAGGGCGGTGGATTTTGGCATCCCGCATGAGATGCTGCTGCTCGATTTGTATGCGGCGCTGCGTCCCATCGACGCGATCACAGGCGCAACGACGGCCGACGATATTCTGAATCGCATTTTCTCAACGTTCTGTATCGGAAAATAGAAGTACATGGACGGGACCCAACCACCGCAGACCATTCCCGAGCTACAGGTATCCGCATGGTTGCCCCAACTCTGGGAAGCATTCAAGAAGACGTTTCACTATTGGATGGAGACCGAGACGCACGTCTACGCGTTCTCTGTGGCGGCGAACGTCTTATTGTCGTTCTTTCCGTTTCTCGTTGTGATCTGCGCGCTGGCGCGGCTGGTGTTTGCCGATGGCGCGGTGCGGTCGGCAATGGAAATTGCGCTCAGCGACTACTTTCCTCCTGACATGATGACGGGCATCGTGGGAGGACTGTTAAGTCCTTATCGCGGATCGTTGCAGGTGATGTCGATTCTCTTGCTGCTGTTCACGGCCAATGGTGTTTTCGAGCCGTTGGAGGTCGCGCTGAACAAGGTCTTCGGCATCGCAGTGAACCGCAGTTTTGTGAAGAATCAGATGGTCAGCATGGGCCTGATTTTTGTGTGTGGCGGCTTGCTGACGCTGTCCACAATTCTCACGGCTCTGAACCAGCAGTATCTGCAGAAGGCCATCGGTTCGGGTGCGGTGACGAGCTTCATGGTGGGCGCGTTTTTCAAGATAGTGGCGGTTCCGATCACTGCGTTTACGCTGTATCTCATCTACAAATTCCTGCCGAATGGCGAGGTGGCGAATAGCCGCGCGGTTCCCGCCGCAATTGTCGTTGGGCTGCTGTTGGAAGTGTTGAAGTACATCAATCTTGCAACCTGGCCGTGGTTCCGCGTGAAGTTGTATCGCGAATACGGGACTTTCATGCATTCGGTCGCGATTGTGTTGTGGTCGTTTCTGGCGTCAATGTTGTTGCTTGCAGGGGCTGAGTGGGCAGCGCGACGGCGCAATCCAGAAGGGACGCCTCATGTGTAGCCTGGTCGCGTCCCCACAATCGCCTGCAGGCGAGCGCTGTGGCGGGTGGCTTCGGGACCCTAGTCGGCAGCCAATCCAGCCAGTAAGATGGCGAGCAACAACAAGGACTTCGTACCGGGCACAATCGACTTCGCATCCGCGGATTCCGTCAACATATGCGCATCGCGCGACCGGATCGCTCCCACCGCGATAGACGGAATACCCATACTGACGCCGACATTCGCATCCGTGGATCCAACGTCAAAAGGCTCCGGCGCAGAGACCAATTGCAGGTATTTTTGGACATCGAGTGCGGTCTGCACCATCGGATGTCCCCGGCGTTCCTCGCGAGTTATGGCGTGCGAATAGTCGAGATCGTCGCCATCCGGCTTTTCGATCCGCAAGCCCACGCGCTCGGCGGTAGCCGCATCTTGGGCAGCTTTGACTACCAGTGAATACAAACGATCTTGCGTCGCGCTGTCGAGCGATCGCAGATCCACCGTGAACGATGCCTCGCGAGGAATTGCATTCACGACCGCGCCGCCCTGCATCTTGCCGACATTGATGACAGGCAACTTCATGGGCTGCGCTGCAGGATCGGGTTCCGGCAATGGGATCGCATAAACCGCTTGCACCGCTCGCGCCACGGCGCGGACCGGATTCGGTTCATCGCGACTCAGCAACGTATGCGCGCCCGCAGCCGTGTAGACGAACTGCATCGAGGCTAGACGCAGTGCACCATACCAAACCATGCCGAGCGGGATGTCCGTCGCGATGACCATATCCGGCTTGGGATCCTGCTTTGCCAACCAATGGCGCATGCCTTGCAAACGCGTTTCCTCTTGCGTCGTTGCGAGAAACACGAGATCGCCTTGCGTTTCGATACCCGCTTCATCGAGTATGCGAAAAAGTTCGAGCAACGCCACGACATTGCCGGAATTGTCGCCAATACCGGGACACTTCAGAGTCTGCCCATCGCGATCGACCTTCAATGGGGTCGACGCGGGGAAAACGGTATCCATGTGCGCGGCGAAGACGATCGTGGATCCAGACCGCTTGCCTTTGCGGACGCCGCTGACGTTGCCCACTTCGTCGATATTAACGTTCGAGAGCTTCAGTTTCTCGATCTGAGATTTCACGTAAGCGGCGCGCGCCGACTCTTGGCCCGATGGCGCGGGGATCTCCGCAAAACGGATCCATTCAGCAACGATCTTGTCTTCGCGGTGCTCCATTGCGCGCAACGCCCGCTGCACTTTGGGATGTGAGACGACCTTAGCGGAAAAGCGCGTGGGATACTTCGCCGCGGCCGCGCAAGTCCATGCCAGGACGAAGAATGAGAGCAGTTTCACCGGTGAGTACGCAGCGCCGCGTCATTCAAATGCGGAACATTGTTGAAGCTGAACATCCGCAATTTGTTATGACGCCAACGCAGCTCCGTGTAAGAGGTGTTGATTACGGCCCCAGCCAGTTGAAAGATCTCAAGATCGCCGAGGCCCAACGCTTCTCCCACACAGATCGCTATGGGAGTGGCGGAGGTGAAGACGACCGCTGAATCGAGTCCGCTTTTGAGCAGATCTTGCAACCCCCTGCGGATGCGATCGCGAAAATCCACCCACGCTTCGCCGTCGAAGCGATATTCGCCCTGCACCCAGGCGCGAACAACCATCTCGTCGGCGGGGCTCCAACGACGATTCACAAGAGCGGTTTCGTTATGACCATGGAGTTCCACGAGTGTCTTGACCGTCTGCCAATGCGTGCGGAAATCGAGGTTACGCATCGCCAGTTGCGGACCGATGCCTTCGTACACGGCATCGAGATCGAACTCGTTCCACGATTCCGCGATCTTCGTCGCGGCCACCGCATGCTTCTGTTCGATGCTGGCGAGTTGGGCTGTTTCCTGCTGGCGACGCAGTCCGCCGGCGAACCAGCAGGCAAAATTTAAATCCTCTCCATCCAGGTAGCGGCCGAGCAGTGTGGACTGCTCGCAACCGAGCCCTGAAAGAACGTCGTAGTCCCGCCGCGTTCCGGCTTGTCCATGGCGTACGAAGTGAATGTTCATGCTTGATTGAGAAGGTCGACGGCCTTCCGGGTCAGTGCGCGGACGCGAAGATGAAAATTGGCGAACCGTTGATCTTGTGTCTGTCCGCGCCAAAAACGGAAGTAGATCTGTTGCAGGATAACAGCAAGCTTAAAGACGCCGAGCGCCTCGTGAAACCTAACGCCACTTAGATCCCGTCCCGTTCGTCGTGAGTAGGCGTCCAGAAACTGCTCACGCGTGTACCAACCCGGTTGTGTTGTAAATCCCGGAACTCCGCCGCCGCTGATTTCGGGCGAGGCGGCGTGGGTCCAATAGCAGAGTGTGAGTCCAACGTCGATCATTGGATCGCCGATGGTTGCCATTTCCCAGTCGAGCACGGCCTCCACTCGATCGATCGAATCGGGCGGAAACATCACGTTATCCAGCTTGTAGTCGTTGTGGACGAGCGTCGCGTGGGTGGATTGCGGGATGTTCGCGTTGAGCCATTCCATCACACGATCCATCTCGGGCGTCTCTTCTGTGCGGGCGCGGGTCCAACGTTCCGACCAGCCTTTCACTTGGCGTTCGACAAAGCCTTCGGGCTTGCCTAGTGCGGTGAGTCCCTGCGATTGGATGTCCACGGAATGAAGCTGCGCGAGGCAATCGAGAAAGGCCTCACTGATACGCGATGCGTAGTCTGACTGCGACTTCACCGAGTCTGGAATGCCCGTGCGAAGGATCAATCCCTTGCGTCGTTCCATGACAAAGAAGACCGCACCGATGACCGACGGATCCTCACAAACCAAGGCAGGCTTGGGCGCTTGTCGAAAGTGTGGATTCACTGCCGCGAGAATCTTGCACTCGCGTACCATGTCGTGCGCCTTGGGCGGAACCGGCCCGAGTGGCGCACGGCGCAGCACGTATTCCAATCCGCCGCCAGCGGTTTTCAGAAGATAGGTGAGATTCGAATGGCCCCCAGGAAACTGCTCGACGACGAGGTTCGAACGGTCGATGCCATCGACTTTGCCTTCGAGATAGAACCCCAAGGTTTTGAGGTCGAGTTCCTCGCCAGGCCGAACAGGGGCGGTGTCGCCGTGACCAACATCGGATGTGCTATCAGCAACAGGCATTCTAGGGACTATACCAAAGACCGCAACGGTACTATGGTGACTGATGATTTCCTCTTCACGGGCAACCAAGATCGTCGCAACCTGCGGACCTGCAACCGATCCAGACGGGATGTTAGACCAATTGCTGTTGGCAGGCGTCAACGTGTTCCGGCTCAATGCCTCGCATGGCACGGGCGAGGAACGGATTCGACGCATTCGCGAGATCCGGCGGATCTCCAAGATTCGCGGCGCGCACTGTGCGATCCTGCTGGACTTGCAGGGTCCGAAAATCCGCCTTGGAAAATTCGAAGGCGGCAAGGCTGAATTGCGAACCGGATCGCGTTTCACGATCACGACGCAGGAGGTAGTGGGCAGCACAGTTCTCGCCTCAACGATGTATCGGGATTTTGCGCGCGACGTTCGTCCAGGCGACCGAGTGCTGCTGGCGGACGGCGCGGTGACGTTGCGCGTGGTGTCCACCGATGGCATCGCTGCGGTATGCGATGTAGTTTCGGGAGGCATGATTGGCGATCGCAAAGGTATCAACCTGCCTGGCGTGCAGGTGTCGACACCGTCGCTCACAGTGAAAGACCGGGAAGATCTGATCGAAGGCTTGGCGGAAGGCGTCGATCTGGTGGCTTTATCATTCGTCCGGCATGGTCAGGATGTAGCGAATCTTAGGGAATTCATGCGGGAACGCGGTGTCGAAAACGTTCCAATTGTAGCCAAGATCGAAAAGCCCGAAGCGTGCGAGGCGTTGGATGAGATCATCGCCGAGACGGATGGCATCATGGTGGCGCGCGGCGACTTGGGCGTGGAACTCGCATTGGAGAAGGTTCCGGCGGTGCAGAAGTTGGCGATTGAAAAGGCCCGCAATGCGGGCAAGTTCTCCATCACCGCGACGCAGATGCTGGAATCGATGATTGAGAATTCGCATCCGACGCGCGCAGAAGTGAGCGATGTGGCGAACGCGATCTACGACGGAACGGATGCGGTGATGCTCTCGGCCGAAACGTCAGCGGGCAAGTATCCTCTGGAGGCCGTGCGCACAATGGCTCTGGTCGCGGAAGAGACTGACTCTGAGATTCGCAAGGGTGGGTTTCGCGCAATGCCTGTCACCGTGGGCGCGGAGCCGGTGACGATTATCGCTGAGGCGGCCTACCGTGCGGCACGTGGCTCGGCTGCTGTGGGCATCGCGGTGTTTACGACTTCAGGACATTCGGCAAGGCAGATCGCGACGTTCCGTCCGCCGGTTCCAATCTACGCGTTTACGCCGACTGAGTTGGTGGCGAATCAGATGTCCGTGATCTATGGTGTGCGTTCGGTGATCGCGCCGACGGTGAAATCGACGGATAAGATGCTGATGCAAGTGGATGCGCTGTTGAGCACGCAGGCCAAGCTCGAGGAGGGCGATCGGGTGGTGTTCGTAGCTGGGCAACCGATTGGGGTACGAGGCACGACGAATCTGATGAAGCTGCATCGGGTGGGCGAGTTGGCGTCCGAGGGCGGAGAGAAATTATAACGGCGGCGGACACGTTCTTATGCCAACCCGATGAGGGATTTTTAGCCTGATTCAACTGTCAAAGAGCAACCGTGTTTTTTGGCCACGCACCTTTTAGGACCTGGCTTCGTTTCCTTAGTTCGTTAGGCGGCGGAGGATTTCGATGCCGCCGTCCGTAGATTGTGGATTTTCTCGAGATTGCGACGCATGAACCCGACGCCTTGATCGCCGGGAGGGTTGATCAGTGCAGCGAATCGGGCGGGGATGGCTTCGTTTTGTAAATTGTCGTCACCGTCTCCGAGTTCCGGCGCGGAGGTTTGAGTGGGCGGCACGATCTTCTTCTACTGCGCCTCAGGGACATTCGCGTCCACCTTAACGCTATCCAACAGAATCTTGCACGCTACGGTCTCAGGATGCCGGAACGCCCGGTAGAGTTGCCCGGTTTGCAGGCGGCGGAGTTCGGCGACGGCCCTGCGCTGCGAGTTCTCGTGCATTTTCTTGTAGCGATAGAGGCGGTGGAGTTTGAGCGCGAGTTCGTCGTCGGGCATGGCGTCGAGCGCTCCGCGTTCAGCGGCCTGGAGTTGAAGTTCGCCTTCGAGGACCATGCAGCGCTGGACGTTCCAAGCGGCGTGAAGAATGACATCGAAACATTGGGTCTGGAACTCACCAAACGGATCGAGTTCCTCAAGCAGATTGGTTCGCATGGCTTCGTAGCGGGCCTCTTCGCCGGGGCGGGCGCGGGTGAATCCTTCACGAGTGGCGTTGGCGGCGGAGGCCTGCTTGCCTTGTCGGTGCGGGGCCTGGTAGAGCGCTGGGCGTTGGCGCGGTTGGCTTCGATTTGTGCTGGTGTCGACACGATGGTCACCTTTCTCTTTTTGGAAATGGAAAAGGCGCGAGCCGGGGGGATGAGTTCCGGGATGCGCCTTTTCTGATTTCATTGTAGACACAGGGCACCAAGCGGAAACTGTCAGACGGTGTATGAAGTCACTGATATTGCGGGAGAAGATGTTTTTCGTGTGTGTGTGAACGTCTGCTGAGAACATTGCAAGAAATTCATTGACAAGTCCGGCAACCTAGCGAATACCTACGATATGTTTGCTAAGTCGCCCCCCCCGAGCAAGTAGCCTTACAGTTCGGACAATCTTTTTCTTCACTTCGTAAAATCAGCGGCGTGCTGTTCTTCGCCACTGCAACACTTTTTCCCTCCTCGACACTTTTTGCCCAGGGACCAGGCATTCAGCCGGTGTTTTCCTCCTATCAGCGCGTATATGCCATTGTGCCGATGACTGGCGCAGGCACTTATGCGGATCCGGTGCGGCCGATGTTCACGCCAGCCAATGGATTCCAGCAGAATCGGGTCTCGCTGTTGGATCGTGGCCCGAAGACGCGCACTGGATTGATTTCTTATACGTATCAGATTTCGGACGATGGCAAGAGCGCACTCGTCGAGTTTGTCAGCGTCGATCGTGCGGGATTGCGAGAGATTGTCGAATCCAAGGTTCCCGGCGTCCAGATCTTTGAGCGAGAAAAGGCATCCAAAGCCGCGATTGAGAGTGCGTTTCGTGGACGAAAGCGCGAGTTTTCGCTTTCCACGATGGATCAGAAGGTCAGATAGGGGCACACAATGACGATCATTACAAAAGTTCTCTTTGCGGCCCTGGCCGCTTCCGCGACTTCGCAGCTTTGGGGTGCCTGGACAGGCAATTACCTGCAAGATCCTTTGAATTCCGCTACCAGTTGGACTTTGAACGGTTCGCCATTGCTGAATAGTCCTGGATTCCGGGTCACTGCTCCGAGCGGCGGTTCGGCGATCTCGAACGTGAACATCCCGTTGTATGATCCCAATGTGGATGCATCGGCGGTGGTGCAGTTGACGGCGGGCAACGATTCTGGCGTTTACATCGTCTACGCGCGGGCGAGCGCGGATGCCAATTTGCAGCCTTATGGCTATTCAACGGGAAGTTTTTTGGCAATGGTGGCGACCGCCAACGTTACGGGGACGACTTGCTACGCGAACTTGACACTCTACAGACAGCTTGCGCCGGGCAACCTGCAATCCTGGTCGGCGGGCACCGCGGAGTGTTACAACAACCAGCTTTATCTCGAATTGATTTCACGCGATAACTGGGTTTTGACGTACAACTGGGGACGGCATCAGGCGACTATCGGTGCGGGTACGGTTCCGTCGAGCGGGAAGCCCGGCGTTGGCGGATGGAGCATGCCTTCGACGTCGGCGATTGTCCGTGCGGATTTAGACCGGCTAGAATACGGCGCGCCGATCGCGCCACCGCTAAGTTCGATCAACGTTTTGGCAACCGCGACGCAGGTTGACTTTACTTTCCCCGACGCTGCCGATGACGCGAATGGCAAGGGCGTGGCTTGGTACGCATTGGACCGTTCGCTTGTGGGACAGGGAAACTACACGCGGGTTGGGGAGTCGGTGCAGAGCTTTGGGCAGTTCTCGGACAAGGGCGTGCAGCACAGCACGACTTACGACTATCGGATATGGATTGTCGACTTCCACTCGAATCTTGCGTATGCGGACTTTTCCGCGACCACGGCTCCGCAGGGATCGGTGGAGCCGCGGCAGATTGGGATGCCTCCGAACGTGCCGACATTTGGGGCAATGGGCGCGAATGTGAATTTGCTGAGTGGCAATGTGAACTTCAATCTGCCGTTGCTGCGGGCGCAGGCGCGGGGAGGCTGGTCTGTCGGATTCGCATTGAATCACGATACGCAGAGTTGGCGCAAAGTTGGTTCGAAGGTGTGGAAATATGGCGTCGATATCGGTTACGGATACGGATGGAAGCTGATGGCCGGTTCGGTGATGCGGTATTTTTCCGGCACGTATCAGACGAGTCACTTCATCTTCACGGATTCCACTGGCACCGAGTATCGCCTGGACCGCAAGGTGCAATCGGACGGGACGGCTTGGACGACCGGGCCATGGGATGGTTACTGGGCCTCGTCTTCGGCGACTTTTTATGGTATTTTTCAGGAAGACTGGGCTTATTACAGGATGAAGTTTCCAGACGGCAGTTCGTGGTTTTTCGGTAGCCATTCGGCTGGAACGGAGAACGATATGGGAGCCGCGTATCCCACAGTTCTGCAAGACAGTAACGGCAATCAGGTAGCGATTCGCTATAAAAACGGCACCGGAACCGGCTGGGCGAACTCAAGCGGACGCATCGCTGAGATCGAGGATATCCGGGCGGCGACGGCTGGCGGTTACACGTACAAGTTCAACTACAATGCCGATGCGATTCCGCATTTGACGAGCATTGTCAATTCGATCGGCACCGCCGAGGGCTATACGTTTGGCGCAAGCGAGTGGGCCACGCAGCAGTTGAACGAGCCCTTCGGTAACACGGCGTGGCCGAATTCAGCAGGCACGATGTTTCTGACGGGCATGGTGGTGAGCGGCGTCAATGTGCGCTATGGGTTCGACTATCAGTGGCCCTGGACGGGCGAGCTTTCAAGAGTAACTCTGCCGTTTGGCGGCTACGTTCGTTGGCAGGTGAGCGACTGGAACTATTCCGGCGGGCGATCGACACGGGAAGTCTATTCATGGGTCCATTCGAAGTCGCCGTTTGGGACGGCACCGGAAGAGAAGAGCTACTATATCGCCCACGAAGCCAACAATTCGAACCAAACTTTGCATACGGCGACGACAGTGCAGGAGCCGGATGGTTCGACAATCCAGTCCTGGTGGTTCAACGGGAGCGGACGCGTGACGCAGCACGATGTGTACGCAATGCCGGGCTGGGTCTATAAGCTGCGCGTGATTCCTGCGTGGACTACCGATACGAACGGCAAGCCGTATATCGGTTCGACAACCACGACTTGGGATGTGGGCCAAGGCGTGAATGAGAAGTGGAAGCGCGGTGATCAGACGTTGGATGACTGGGGCAATGTCAAGGATGCGAAGCTCTATGACTGGAACAATAGTTCGACGCCAAAGCGGGTGTTCGACAATACGTTCTGGAGCTTTGGTTCGTCGGTGTTCATCAAGAATCGGCTGAGCCAGCAGACGTTCATGCAGGACGGGTCGGGTGTGACAACGGTTCAGAACAACTTCGATCAGTATGTGTCGAACTGCGGGATCACTGGCGGGTGCGCCATTGGGGCGGTGACGAGTCCGCGACTGCATGATTCGGCGATGTACACGACCTCGTATACAACGCGTGGCAATCTCACGAATTCGCTGCCGCGCGGGGAAGTGAACTGGGTGTGGGGCAAGTTCGATCAAACGGGCAATGTGACCGCGTCGATTGGTGTGACCGGCGTGCAGCAGAACACGGCTTGGGGTTATAACAATGCGGCTCCGACGCAGATCAGCGTTGGATCGTTGAGCGACACGATGGCCTGGACTTCGTTTTACGGGCAGGCGAGTTACACGGGTGGCAATGGAACGTCGAGCACGATTTACGACGGGTTGGCGCGTCCTGCGTCGACGACTTCGCAGACGGGGACAGTGACGACCTTTGCGTATGCGAATCCTGCGAATGCTCCGGCGACGGTGACGGCGACCACCAATGGACGCTGGGTGAGAGAGCCCCTGGATGGCTTTGGGCGGGTTGTGCTGATGGAGAGCGGCTATCGACCACCGTGTCGGCGGCGCAGAGTGAATATCAACCTTGCGCTTGCACGCCGATTGGGAAATTGAAGCGAGCCACGAGGCCGTTTGCGCCGGGTGGCGCGGAGTATTGGACGACCTATGTTTACGACTCGCTTGGCCGGACGACGTCGGTGGCGGCGCCCGATGGGTCGGTGTCGAGCTTCCTGTATCAGGGCAATAAGCTGACGGTGACGGATCCGCAGAGCAAGTGGAAGACCCATGAGCAGGACGCTTTTGGCAATCTGCTGGTGGTGACGGAGCCGAATCCGGCCGGCGGGAACTTCACGACCAGCTATACGTACAGTCGGTTCAATCAGTTGTTGACGGTGACGATGCCGCGCGGGGCGACGACGCAGACGCGGACCTTCACGTACTATGTGAGCGGCAAGCCATGGACGCGGACAGAGCCTGAGACGGGCACGACAACTTTTGCCTACAACATTTATGGAATGCTGGCGGGCAAGCTCGATCAAAAGGGCCAGAACTCCGTTTACACGTACGATCCGATCTATCGACGTCTGCAGAAGATCGAGAAGTGGGCTGGCGCGGCGTTCGGCCCGCCAGTGACATGCGAGACGGTGAACTTCCATTGGGACAACAGTCCTTAGTCGAACTTCTCGGCGGGCGCGAATAGGCGGCTAGCTGCAGTGGACTATCGCGGCAAGAACTGCGGGGTTACGAACGGGACTTCTCACAAAGAAGAGTACGCTTATACGAACTTTGGCGCCCCTTCCGGGAAGCAGTTGACGGTGACGAAGAAGCTTGCCAACGGCATTCTCTTCCATTGCGATCACGATTCTCTTCTGATCGCGATCAAGATTCTCCTGATTGCGATCAGGACCATTCTCCTCTGATGGCGATCAGGATTCTCCTCTGATGGCGATCAAAATTCCATCCAGGAAGAGAATCGTGATCGCAATGAGAGAATCATGATCGCAATAAGAGAACGACATTAAGAAAACATGAAAGCGGCGCTGGTAACGACCGCAAGGGACCTGTAACATTCTCTCCAACAAGGAGAATCAGCAGTGCCCGGAAAGAGAGTTACCATGCGCAAAGCCCGCGAAGTGCTCCGCTTGCACTTCGAACAACAACTCCGGCAACGGCAGATCGCCGCCAGCCTCAACCTCAGTCAAAGCGCCGTCAGCGAATGCCTCACACGCTTTCGCGAATCCGGCATCCCTTGGCCGCTCCACCCGCCGCTCGACGAAGCCCAACTCGAAACCGTCCTCTATCCATGGTCGGCCGCCACGCCGGAAACACCCGTCACCGACAAAGCCCAACCGGACTTCGCCGCCATCCAACGGCAACTCCAAACCAACCGCCATCTGACGCTCGAAGCCGTCTGGGCCGAAGAGTACGCGGGAGGCGAATCCAACAGCGAATCCAACAAACAAGCCTACAGCTACAGTTGGTTCTGCAAGCTCTACGAACGCTTCAAGCGCATCCAGAATCCGGTCATGCGCCAAGAGCACCTCGCAGGCGAAAAGCTGTTCGTCGATTGGGCCGGCGACACCATCGCCATCCAAAACGCCGACGGCTCAACCAGCCATGCCTCGCTCTTCATCGCCGCCTTCGGAGCCTCCAGCTACACCTACATCGAGGCCACCGCCGATCAGAAACTTCCCGCCTGGATCGGCGCGCACATCCGTGCCTTTGAGTTCTTCGGAGGCACGCCCAAACTCGTCATCCCGGACAACACCAAGAGCGGCGTGACGGTGGCTTGCCGCTACGACCCGGTGCTGCAACGCACCTATGAAGCGATGGCTGAACACTACCGCATCGGCGTCATGCCCGCTCGGAAATATAGGGCAAAAGATAAGGCAATTGTCGAGAATGCGGTGCTCGTAATGCAGCGTTTTCTTGCGCGCCGTTTCCGTAATCGCAGCTTCCTTTCCTGGACCGAACTCCATTCCGAACTTCGCTCCGTCAACGAGGCGATCAATCAGCGGCCCATGCGCAAACGCACCGCTGGAGACACACGCGCCAGCCTGTTCGCGGAACTCGACAAACCCGCGTTGCAGCCTCTGCCGGATGAGCGTTACGACATGAGCCAGTGGTCCATCGCGCGCGTCAATATCGACTATCACGTGGCCTTCGACTTCAACTTCTACAGCGTTCCGTACACGCTCACGCAGAAGGATGTCGAGATCCGCGCCACGCCAGCCATCGTTGAAATCTTCCACCGCTCGCAACGTGTCGCCTCGCATATCCGCATCCTGCTTCCCAAGCGGCACAAGTCGAGCACACATAATGAACACAGGCCGAAATCGCACCAGGCGCACTTGGAATGGACGCCCTCGCGCATGCATGCCTGGGCTCTGACAAGCGGCAAGGAAACCGCGCGGTTGTTCGACGCCATTCTCGCCGCGCAACCGCATCCGGAAATGGGTTACCGCTCGTGCCTCGGCTTGATCCGGCTCGGACACAAGTACTCGATGGCGCGGCTCGAAGCCGCGTCGGCGAGGGCTTTGGCGATCGGCGCGCCGCGCTACAGAAGCGTCAAATCCATTCTCCAAAAAGGACTCGACTCGCAGCCTCTGCCCGGCTCCGAGCCGTCTTCGAACTCCACGTCGCAAAGAACCGTGACACACGACAATGTGCGCGGCTCCGAATACTTCACCGGTTAATCACGCGAATCACGCGAATCACGTGAATCACTCAAACCATTATCCAAGGAGAATAATCATGATGTTGCATCAACCGACAATCGAAAAGCTCGAAGCCATGCGCCTGCACGGCATGGCGCAGGCGTGGCGTGAACTACTCACGCAAGTGGAAACAACCGGCGAAGGCGGTCCACACCAACTCACCTTCAATGAACGAATGACGCTGCTCGTGGACCGCCAGTTTACCTGGCGCCAGAACGAAGCGATGCAAGCCAGGCTGCGGCGCGCCAAGCTCCGCGCCAGCGCTTGTGTGGAGAACATCGACTATCGCGTCGCCCGAGGTTTGGACCGCGCGCTAGTGCGTTCGCTGACCGCGGAATCGGCATGGGTCGCGCGACACGAGAATATCTTCATCTGTGGACCGACAGGCGTTGGAAAGAGTTTCCTCGGCGGCGCGTTCGCGCACAAGGCCTGCCGCGATGGATACTCGGCGTTGTCGATCCGCGCGGTGGCGCTCTTTCGCGATCTTGCGATGGCGCGCGCCGATGGCAGCCTGCGAAATCTGCTGACGCGACTGAGCCGCATCGACGTTCTGGTGGTGGACGATTTTGCCATGGCTCCGATGGTGGAAAACGAGCGTCGCGACTTCTGGGAGATCTGCGAGGATCGCTATCAAACGCGGTCGTTGGTGTTGACGTCGCAGTTGCCGGTGGCGAAGTGGCATGAGCAGATCGGGGATCCGACCGTGGCCGACGGGATCCTGGACCGAATCGTGCACAACTCGCACCGGATCGAGATCCAGGGCGAGTCATTCCGGAAATCGCCTCCAAAGTCGGTGCCACCGGAGGCTTGATCGCTTTCGTGGATTGCTCCAGTGTCGAGGTGGGGCAAGTGGGGCTGGCTGCCCCCTCGCCCCACACCCCACTCCCCCGCTAACTGCTGGGGTTCACTGGAGCGGTTGGTCGATTTTCCTTGCGATGGCGATCAAAACTGGCGCACACTGAGAGGGCCAGCGTCGCTTCGCTCCGATGCCGATTCTTGTGGTGCTCTAAAACTTGATCGCGATCAAGAGAATCGTGATCGCAATCGAGAGAATACGCAGCCAAGCTCACCGTTGGGACATTCGCCGACCACAAACAAGGCTCCGCATATTCGCGCCCTCCGAATTCACGACAGATTCGATAGACACCAGGTCGAAGTCCAGTGAAAGCGAAATCTCCATTCGCGCGGCTCACCCTGGTCACGCTCTCGTAAATTCGGCGCCCATCCAAGCCGCTGAGGCGATCGCCTCTCCACCATCGAAACCTCACTCCTCGACCTCGAAATCGAATGGAACACTCCCTTCACCAACATTCACCTCACAGGCCTCGACACCCGCCACCACCTCGCCATCGGCTTCCTCCAACACACCCAAAGCTCCAACGCCCTCGATCTCTGCCGCCGCTATCTCTCCGCCGCCCAGCGGGATTACCAGCGCGCCATCTCCACCTTCGAGAAACTCAAGGAAATCACCGCCGCCGTGCCCCTTCCCCAACCCGAATCTGTCACACAACCCGATCCCGAACCCGCCGCAGAGCCCCAAAAACTCCATTTGGTCCAACACGATCCAAACGAACCGGCCACCAGCAAGCCGTCGAACGCCACCAACCTGTCTCACAACGCCGAGGATGCGGATTCCAACTCAGATCAGGCTCCGAAAAACCCGAAGCGCACCGCATAGGGGACGCTTTCACGCCGCTCACATCGGCGGAAAGGCGCTTCGACACCGCCCCAACCGCACAGTTCTTTGAAATTCGAATGAATAAGAACCACAGCGCGCCCCGCGGCGCTGAACTCCAAAGTCGTGGTACGGGGCATGTGGCGAGGGTGGCGAGGTGGCCATGGCGACGCGGTCAGGGCGGCTACCCTGCGGGGATCTTCTCATGTGCACTCCCCACCGAGTCCCACCGCGCTTGATTTCGCAACCGTTCGGCAACGCCAGCGCTAAGCCGTCCACGCTCGCCTGGTTTGAGGTTGAGGTTCCGGCACGGGACTCGCTTTTGCTCTTGACCCCAACGCGAAGTAGTTTTTGGGCGTAGGGCACGCCGCGCTGGCCGTTAAGTTCGCGGATTCTTCGGTGGTAAGTCGGAGCATGGGCCGCCAAATGCCTTCGCGTTCGCTGTGCTGCTGTCTTGTGAGTCCGCTGGCCTTCTGGTTGGCAAGGATTCGCCAGAACGTAGTTCGTCCAGTTCGTCCATGCAAATCGCCCACCACTACACCCGCGTTGGCGGGTAGTTCCCCCACATCCGCACCTGAAGAAATGCCCTAGTTTCCTCTAAGGTTCGGCTAGGTATCCGACGATCTCACATTTGAACGAGAACTTTCGGTTCCTCGATCCACTTATTACTTGGGATCGAATTTCTCGCGATGCGATTGAAGATGTCGGAAAAAGCTCCACCCAGCAAATTGACTGCACCGCTGCTCGATTGGAAGGCGCGCAAAATCGAGGACCCGGTTGCACGCCTTCGTTTTCTGCGAACGGCGACGACGGCGATGGAAGCCGGCTCATCGAGCACCCGAATGTTCCGGCGCAGCGGATTCTGGGCGATCGCGCTGGTACTGGCCGCCTCGGCTGCCATGCCCTTTCGCACGCTGCTTTCCGCCTCCCACACCGATCGCGCCCCACGCATCACACCCGCCGTCGCCAAGGTGGACGTCACGAAAATCTGGCAGGTCGAAGCCACCAAGGAATTCGAAAACTATTCCAACGGCCTGCGAATCGAGAAACAATATGCTGTTGCGAACCGTCCCCGTCCCCAATACCGCGTCTTTGAACGCAACGGGCCTCGCGCGGACAAATATACTACGCGCTCTAACATCTCAGGAATCGTCTTCCATACGACCGAGAGCCATATCGCAGCCTTCAAAAAAGAGGCAAACGAGACCCTCCGGCGTGCCGGGCGCAGTGTCCTCGCCGAGGTCCAGATCCGGCGCTGTTACAACTATCTAATCGACCGTTTCGGCCGCGTTTGGCGCATTGTCCAGGAATCCGACGTCGCCTGGCACGCGGGCCAGTCGATCTGGGCGGATGCCACCGGCGTTTACGTCAATTTGAACGAGAGCTTTCTGGGCGTTTCGTTTGAGGCGGAGACCTATGGAAAAGACGGCCAGGCGATCGCCACCGAGGCGCAAATCTATTCGGCGCGGCTGTTGACGGATATGCTGCGCGCCAAATACAACATTCCGGCGTCCAACTGCGCGACTCACGCCCAGGTATCGGTGAGCATGGCGAGCATGGGGGTCGCTTATCACACCGATTGGGCTGGCAATTTTCCATTCGCGGCAATGGGCCTGCCCAACAACTATGCCGAGCCTCTGCCATCTTTGTGGACCTTCGGGTTCAACTACGACCAATCTTTCATCCGGTTGCTTGCGGACAAGCCGTGGACCGGGTTGATCCTTGCCGAACAGCATGTCCGGGAGCAGGCCGCCTTGGCAGGCATTCCGGCGGCTCAGTACAAACTTAGACTCCAGCAACGCTACAAAGACCTGATTCTGGCCCTTTATGGAGCCAACGAGGAACAAGCCAATGAATCCTAATCATCAAAACGCCATCGGACTCGATGTCGGCACCAGCCGCATCGTGGCCGCCGTCTCGAACGACGAAGGCTATCACTATGACTCGCAGCTGAACGCGTTTGTCACCATTCCGTTCTCGAAGCTGACGGTGATGACACTGCAGCGCGAAGGCATCCCGCACACGGTGCGAGGACAGGAAATCGTGGTTCACGGCAACGAGAGCGAGAAGTTCGCCGACCTGATGAACACCGAGATCCGCCGTCCGATGACCCGCGGCGTGCTTGACGCCAAAGAACCCGACGCGATTTCGATGCTGCAACAGATCATCGGCTCGCTGGCCGCTGCCCCGGACAAAGGCCCGAAGCCGCGCGTCTGTTTTACGGTTCCGGCCGCACCGCTCGGTGCCGAGGAATCGCTGACCTATCACGAAACGACGGTCCGCCAGTTGCTTGAACAAATGGGTTACGAAACCCGCGCGGTCAACGAAGGCCTTGCCGTTGTCTACAGCGAACTCGAAAGCACCAATTACACCGGCATCGGCATCAGTTGCGGCGGTGGATTGTGCAACGTCTGCCTGTCGTATTTGTCGGTTCCTGTGGTGAGCTTCAGCATTGCCAAGGCCGGCGACTATATCGACAACAGCGCCGCCTCAATGACGGGTGAGCGTTCGAACCATATCCGCATCGTCAAAGAAGGCTCCTTCCACTTCAACGGCTTCTTCGCCGACAAAGTGCAGCAGGTGATCAGCGTTTACTACGACGACATGATCAAGTCACTGGTGGGCGGACTGAAAGAAGCATTCTCGTCGGCGCGCAATATGCCCAAGCTGAACCGTCCGATCCCGCTCGTGCTGAGTGGCGGTACGGCGCTGCCCCCGGGCTTCCGCGACCGGTTCGAGAAGATTTTCAAAGAGAGCGATGTGCCCGTGCAGTTGTCGGAGGTCCGGATGGCTCCGAAGCCGCTGGAAACCGCGGCGAAGGGTGCACTGATCGCAGCTCTATCCGAAATGTAAGTAGCGATCCGTCCTTGTCTTGGGGACGGAAGTCTGGCATGTCCTCCTATCCGGCGCGGGAATCCTCAAGATTTCCGCGCCGATTTTTAGACGCGCACAGATCTAACTCAAGCCAAGGCACTAAGGTTCTGAGTCGTTTTAAGGGGCGAGCGGCGGTCTGGCATCCATCGCAGCGCGTAAGATGTCAGCAGCCTCGTGCTGGTCGGCGTGCAGAGCCCAGCTAAGCGGTGTGCCATTGTAGATCGTGTCTTGCAGATCGAGCTTAGCCCCATGGTCGATCAACATCCGCACCACCGCAATATGCCCTGCGAGGGCGGCCTGATGGAGAGGAGTCGCATGGCTGTGCATGCCGACTGGATTGTAGCGATCGGCATCCACACCGGTGTCGAGCAGTGCTCTCAAGACGTCGGCGTGCCCCAACTGGGAGGCGAGCGCGATGGCGCGATGGCTCTCGTCTACACTTGCAGTCGGCAGGAGACGGATCACTTCATTCCATCGGCCAAGGCCGGAGGCAATGGAAAGCGAATCGACGGCCGCACCCTTTCGGGCCAGCACTTCCGCTGTCGCCCGGAAGTCGAAAACCAGAGCTGTCATCAGTGGACTCATCCAGTTGCCGGATTCGCTCGGCTCAAGCGACGCGCCGCGATCGATCAATAGCTCCGCCAATGCACCCTGAAGCCCTGCCTGCGCGGGATGACTGCTCGAAACCAGCAGGCTCAGCGTTGTCCACTCACCTCCGTAAAGATCGGCCAGCGCATTGGGATCCGCACCGGCGTCGAGCAGGATTGTAGCGATTTCGACCGCGTTGTGCGGTGTCATCTGGCGCTGCCCTTCCACTCCATTCGCCGCGATATAGTGCAGCAGCGTGCAGCGATGCACGGGCGGATCGAATGATGCTCGCCGAACTGACCGCGCGTTCACCAGACCGGGATTCTCGCGTAGAAGCCGCTTCAAAGTGCTGATTTCGCCGTGCACCACCGCTTCCACCGCAGCTTCGTATGGATACACGGCCGGATCGCGCCCTTCGATTGCGCGCACCCAGATTTCGAGGCTCGGCCAATCGAGAAACGCATATGCCTGGGCCACGGCGAGTTGCCCGTCGTCAATCGTGAATCCTTCGCTGCGCATCTGTTCTTCGGAGAGTGACTGAGGGAGCCACGCAACATCCTCGCGGCGGAAGCGCGGGTGATGATCGTGGAAAAAGTCGAGCGCGGCTCGGTCTCCGGCGCGCCATTTGTCGAGAAGTGAGACGGCTTGCTGGTTGTAGGCGGTGAGGGGCGCAAAAAATGGCAGAGGCAGAGGAAGAGGATCCATTGTTCGATGGTAGTCCCCCAAAGTGAGCCCCATTCACGAGAGAGAATGAAAAGAATGCTTCTCAAACCTCGCGTTCTGGTAATCGCCTCGAAAATCGGATACCAGACTCGAGCATTTGTCGATGCCGGGGCGCGGCTGGGTTACACTATTCAGCTCGCTACCGACCGCTGCCACAACCTCGCGGATCCGTGGGGCGATGGCGCTCTGGCTTTGGACTTCGATCATCCGGAACCCCTCGATGGGGAACGATTCGATGGCATTGTTGCAGCAGGAGACATCCCCGCTCATGTCGCCAGCGTCATCGCGAATGGACTCAACCTGCGGTTTCATCCGCCTGTCGCGGTGGCGACCGCCCGCAACAAGTATGAGGCACGCTTACGCTTTGCGGCTGCAGGATTGCCAGTGCCTCGGTTCCAGCGAATCCCACTCACGGATCCGGTGCGACCGGCGAAGTATCCCGTTGTGCTGAAGCCACTCGGACTCTCGGCGAGTCGCGGCGTGATTCGGGCGAACGGCGATGCCGAATTCGATACGGCGTTCGCGCGAATCCGGGCGTTGCTTGAGAGATCCGAAATCCGGCAGCATCGGCAGGAAATCGATCGGTACATCCAAGTGGAAGAGTTCATTCCAGGGAGTGAGTACGCTCTGGAGGGGCTCATGACCGCGGGAAAACTGCGCATACTGGCGATCTTCGACAAGCCGGATCCGCTCGATGGTCCGTTCTTTGAGGAATCCATTTACGTCACTCCTTCACGAGCTTCAGCGAGCGAACAGGCTGCGATGATCGGGGCGGTTGAGCGAGCGGTGAGCGCGCTGGGGTTGGCGGAAGGGCCGATTCATGCGGAGGTCCGGGTGAACGCGGCGGGGGTGTGGATGCTGGAAGTGGCTCCACGTCCGATTGGGGGGCTGTGTGCCCGCGCACTGCGATTCGAATCTGGATTGGGTCTGGAAGAAGTGCTGCTGCGACACGCCGTGGGCGAAGATTGCGCGGAAGAGAAGCTAAGGGGCGGGGGGAGCGGAGTGCTGATGATTCCAATTCCCAAGCGAGGAATTTATCGGGGTGTAACCGGGGCAGAAGAGGCACTCGCGACGGCGGGGATCGAAGGCATGGAGATTACGGCGATGCCAGGAAATGAGTTGGTCCCGCTACCTGAGGGAGCCGGGTATCCAGGGTTCCTGTTCGCGCATGGAATTGGCCCAGCGGAGGCCGAAGCGGCGCTGCGCGAAGCACATGGCAAGCTCAGGATCCAGATCTCGGAAGTTCTGCCGCAAGTGTAAAAGCGCCAGTCTTTTTAGGATCGGCGCTTCGGTACAGCTAATTCTTTTCCTTGCTCTTCTTACCTCGGCCGGGCTCCTCAGCCTTGCCGGAAAGAAGCCGTGCTCTAGCTTCCATCTTGGCGGCGTCGCCCTTTTTCTTCATCTTCTTGAGGACGCCGGCGTAGTCGTCCAGCACCTCGATCAGAATCGGAGGCGGTGGATCTGCGGGATTGATTACGGGCTTCTTCGCCGTCGTCCACCCGCCCTTGTCCAGAATCGAAATCGATGTCTTGAAGAGATTTTCCGCCTCGTTGGTGCGTTCTTTGGAAGCGAGCAATCTAGCGAGGCCAACGAGACTGGTGACCGTCTCGCCTTCTTGGGCCGACAAGAGTTGGCGATAGAGCGGTTCGGCTTCGGTATCCTTGCCTTGTGCCGCGTAAACTTCGGCGACTTTTTCGACATTCATGCGGGTCAACGGATGTTCCGCCGATGAAGACTTCATGCGGATGAAGAGCGCCCGTTCGTAGGCTTTTGCCGCTTCCGGATACTTCTTCTGCGCAATGTAGGCTGCGCCCAATTGATCGAGAACCGGGGCGATCGCTGGATCCACCGGACCTAAGCTGCTCTCACGGACGGCCAGTGCACGGCGCAGCGCGGGTTCTGCCTGTTCGTACTTTTGACGAGTCAGGTAGAAGCTGCCCAAATTGTCGAGGGTCGTTGAGAGCTCGAGTGTATTTCCACTGGCTTTTTCGACTGTGCGCAGCGCCCGGACAAATGAAGCTTCCGCTTCCACTTCCTTTCCTTCCGCTGTGTAGGATCTGCCAAGCATGTTGAGGGTTGCTGCCAACAGCAGCAGGTCTGACGCGCGCTGCTCGTTGAGCTTTTCGCGAATCGCCAGCGAACGGCGCAGAAACTTCGAGCCTTCTTCCGACTTGTCCTGGGCCAGCGCCGCCCGCGCCAGATTTTCGAGAACCGGGACAAGATCTTTGTGCTGCTTGCCTGAGATCTGTTCGACAATCTGGAGCGCGCGTCGCCAGTATGTATCGGCCGCGCCGAACTTCATTTGCGCAAAATTGACGCGAGCCAGTTCCGTCACGTCCGGGACGATTTCGAGGGAGTTCAGGCCAAAGGAATGCTCACGTTCCTCGAGCAGTTTGGAGAAGACCGGTTCAGCGTCGCTGTAACGGCTCTGCGAAGAATAATATTCGGCCAAGTCGCGGTACGCCTTGGCGAACTGCGGCGAATCGACCGGGGATGTCTTGGCTTTTTCAAACGCGTCTTTCAGTGACTTCTCATCCGGTTCCACAACTGGGGTTTGGGCCAGAAGGAACGACGCGGCAGCGACGAGGAGCAGGCAACTCTTGTGCATGATCTGAGATGTTGATCGGCAAGTCTGTGCCAGGAGTTCAGGGGTCAACCTTAAAAAAGTTAGCCTTCTACCGTACGACTGCCACCTAACACTCGGGTGTGGTGATGCTTTCAGTGGATTGGCTGATATGCTAGATCCCAATGCCGGAAAGATGCGCGTTGGACGGGTTATTGGTGCTGGATTTCAGCCGGGCAGTGGCGGGTCCCTATTGTGGGACGCTTCTGGCCGATCGCGGGGCGAGGGTGATTAAGATTGAAGATCCGAACGGTGGGGATGAGTCGCGCGGCTGGGGTCCGGTGTATCAGGCAGGGGAGAGTGCGTACTTTCTGAGCCTGAATCGTAACAAAGAATCGCTGGCGTTGGATCTGAAGACGCCTGAGGCTCGCAAGGTGATTGAACGGTTGATTCCGAGGGCGGATGTGCTCATCGAGAACTTCCGACCCGATGCCGCCATGCGGTTGGGTCTCGCCCCTTCCTTAACCAGAACCCTCAACCCGCGATTGATCCACTGCACCATTTCAGGATTTGGCACCACAGGACCTGAGAGTCAGAGGCCGGGTTACGATTTGGTGGTACAGGCCATGAGTGGACTGATGTACGCCAACCGGCAGCCGGATGGTACTCCATACCGTGTTCCTTTTCCTCTTACCGATATGTACACCGGCCTATTCGCGAATCAGGCGGTGTTAAGCGCCTTGATTGCGCGAGGCTACACCGGCGAAGGTGCACACGTCGAAACCGCGCTGCTCGACTGTTTGCAGACAGTGATGTGTTCGCTGGGTCCGATGGTGTTGGCGGACGGCCAGGAACCGGGTGTCGGCAACGCGATCGTTCCTTATACCAGCTTTACTTGCGCCGATGGAAGTGTGGTGATCGGCACACCGAACGAGCGGATTTGGCAGCGCTTTGCGAAGGCGGTGGATCGGGAACGTTGGCTGAGCGATCCGAGGTTCGCCAACAATCAGGCTCGCTGCGACAACAAAGAGTTCGCGTTGGCGGAGATCGGGCAAGCGGTCGCGCATCTGACGCGGGCCGAGGTGTTGACTTTGATGGACAAGTGGGACGTGCCCTGCGGGCCGATCCATACGCTGCGGGAGGCTTATCTGTCGCCACGGGCTTCGGTGCAGACCTATGATCATCCGACGGCGGGAACAGTGCGGATGCCTGCGAATCCGATTCGAGGGGTCGCCGAGCGGACTCCAATCCAGCCAGCGCCGCGGCTTGGGGAGCATACATCGCGGATCCTGGAAGAGTTCGGATTGAGTTAAGGATTGTCAGATATCGAAGAGTGAGTAGTCATCGGCTAGCGGGGCAACGTATGCGGCGCACGGAGTCAAAGGAGCGGCGAAACTGCTGGAATTGGGATACACCTTCGGAGACAGCCGGAGATAGCCACACTACCGGAAATGTTGGATCGCAATTCGGCGAACGGCACCGTGTTTTCCGCAACGCAAACTTTTGACTACGATCGGTGGGGGCAACCGTGCGATTCTGGGCGGCTGGAATCCGGCATGTGGCTCCGGCGGCGCTGTCGATGTATGACGTCGCGAAGAATCAGCGACACGGACCGGGTCTTTGGGCACCCTGCTGATTCTCCTTGCTGGCAGGAATCTTACAGGTCCGCTTCGATCGAAAGAGGAGATCGGATAAAGTAGGTAGTCGATGATCTCAATCCTCGTTCTGGCCAGTATGGCTTTGCTCGCCACTGCCGACAACTACAACATTCCCCTTTGGGAAAAAGGCAAAGTCCCGCTCGCTGTCGCTGACGGACCGCTCGACGAGCCCTTTCTCACTGTCTTTCAGCCGCCAGCGAACAAACGCAATGGGTCGGCTGCGGTGATCGCCCCCGGCGGCTCGAACATCATGCTGATGTACAGCGTCGAAGGCATTGAACTGGCCGAACGGATGAACGACTGGGGCACCACGGTCTTCGTTCTGACTTACCGTTTAGATCCGCGCTATAACGCTGCCGCACGTACTCTAGATGGCAGTCGAGCGGTGCGTCTGATCAAGCACCGCGCCAAGGAATTTGGCATCGATCCCGAACGGGTCACTCTCGCGGGATTCTCTGCCGGCTCTGAATTGACTCGCTTTGTGGCAGCCGCGGCAGGCCCGGGGGACGCGAACGCCGCCGATCCGATCGAACGCGTTGACTCAAAACCGCATTCCATCGCGCTCGTTTATTCCACTGGCCGGACATCGCCCGTCGAAACTCAGGCGAAGTTTCCGCCGACATTCTTTTTATCGGCCGCAGCCGACGGACCCGCGAATCCTTCCGCCGAGCTCTTTGTGGAAATGAACAAAGCCGGCGCCGTTGCCGAGATGCACATTTACCAGCGAGGACGCCATGGATTCGGTGCCGCGACGACCAGTCCGGAATATGGCCCTTGGATGGACGAATTTAGGCACTTCCTCGAACAGAACCAATTCTTTGGACCCAGGCCTGCGCCTGCTGTAAAGCAGGTCAGTGTCTTGAAACCCGCCACGAAGATAGCCAGCGACGGTTACGGCGATCTTGTGTTCGTTCCCGCAGGATCGTTCCAGATGGGTGACAACAATGGCGACGGTGAAACGCGCGAGCGTCCTGTGCATGCGGTGGAACTCGACGCCTATTATATCGGCAAACACGAAGTGACCAATGCGGAGTGGAAGAAATTCCTCAGCGATCCTGGATATGACGACGTGAAATTCTGGCCCAATGGACGGGTCATGCCTCGCGATCAGGTTCCTTATTGGACGCAGCCGCGGAACCACGGCGGTGGCACGCCCGATAGCGATGCCTATCCAGTGATTGGCGTCAACTGGGACGCAGCTAGTGCGTTCTGCAATTGGATCAGCGCGAAGACCGGCAAGAAATATCGCTTGCCGACCGAGGCCGAGTGGGAAAAAGCCGCGCGCGGAACAGATCAGAGGCGCTTTCCATGGGGCAATACCATCGACTTGAGCTACGCGAATGTTGTGGGATCGCAGAAGTTCGATACGGTTCGTATCCCCGGATATTACGACGGCAGCGTCCGCGACGGCTTCCAGACACACAACGGCGCATCGCCATATGGCGCGATGGATATGGCGGGCAACGTGATGGAATGGTGCTCGGACTGGTATAACCGGGGCTATTATTCGATGTCGGCGAAAAAGAATCCCAAAGGGCCGGGAAAAGGTGCTTACCGCGTGCTGCGAGGCGGGGCATTTTTCTTCGAAAGCCAGGACAACCGGTCGTACGCAAGATCCGCTGGATGGCCTTCGTTGCAGGCTTGGCGGATGATCGGCTTCCGGCTGGTGAGAGAACCATAAGGCTCTGATATGCTAGTGCCCGTATGAGTACTTCCAGAAGAACATTTTTCATGGGAGCGGCGGCAGCCGCATCCTCCATGCGCGTTTGGGGCGCCAACGAGCGCGTCAATGTAGCGATTGTCGGACTTGGCGGACGCGGCAGCAACCACGTCAGCATCTACTCACGCCTCGAACAATCCCGCATTGTAGCCCTTTGCGATGTCAATCAAGCCGCGCGCGAAAAGGCGCAGGCGTCGCTGGTGCGCGCCGGCGTGGAAAAGGCCAAAGAGGCCGAAGACATGCGCGAGGTGTTCGCCGATAAGAACGTCGAGGCGGTCTCCATCGCGACGCCCAACCACTGGCACGCACTTTCCGCGATTTGGGCAATGAAGGCCGGCAAGGACGTTTACGGCGAAAAACCCGCCTGCTACAACATCTACGAAGGGCAGAAGCTTCTGCAGGTGCAGCAGGAAACCAAGCGGATGATGCAGGTTGGCTCCCAGCATCGCTCGAATCCCTTCAAAATGCGCTCGATCGAAGCCCTCAAGGGCGGGCTCATCGGCAAGATCTATCAAGCCAAAGGACTCTGCTACAAGCGCCGCGCATCGATTGGCCGCAAGCCCGATTCACCGACGCCTCCCGGCGTGAATTGGGACATGTTCCTCGGGCCGGCGCCGATGCGGTCGTTCAACGAACTGCGGTTCCGCTACAACTGGCATTGGTTTTGGGACACTGGCAATGGCGACATCGGCAACCAGGGCGTGCATGAACTCGGCATCGCGCGATGGGGCTTGGGTGAGCCGGAATGGCCGAAGCATGTGTATGCGCACGGCGGCAAGTTCGCCTATGACGACGATCAGGAGACGCCGAACACATTGACAGCGAGTTATGATTTCGGTGGGCGCGAGATGGTGTTCGAGGTGCGTGGGTTGTTGACTGGTTCGGAAGGTTCGTATCCGCCGGCAGCACGCCGCAGGCCCGCCGATGTTGCAGCGGGTGCGACAGCTCCGGCGAAGGCGGCTGCACAACCGTTGAACGTCATGACCGGCAATCTGTTCTATGGAACGGAAGGCTGGGCCGCGATGAGCGATGGCGGGTTCCAGGCGTTCAAGGGAGAGAGCAACGAGCTGGTGCTGGAAGAGCGGCCGGAACGTGGTGCGCCGGGCGGCGGCGATCCGACGGCGCTGCACATGCAGAACTTCCTGGCGGCGTGCAAATCCCGCAATTCGAAAGATCTGCACGATGAATTGGGAATCGCGGTGCTGAGCGCGTCGATGGTCCACTTGGCAAATATCAGCTATCGCGTTGGGCGGAGATTGACGTTGCAGGGAAATGCTCCGAAGTTTGCGAATGACGCGGAAGCGACGAAGATGCTGACGCGCGATGTGTATCGCAAGCCTTATGTGGTTTGATCGCTGAATGAGTTTGCGGCTCGCGCGCAGAGGCTTGCGCTTTGGCGACGGGCCACATCCTCAGGTTGGGCCAGGTCTTGTTTGCCGGGTTAAGCGATTCATTGGCGTTTCGCCATTTCGCGGCCACCCAGGATGATCATCGTCGGCTCGATTTTACGGATATCGTCTTCAGGGCAAGTCAGAAAATCGCGATTGATCACCACCAGATCGGCGAGCTTGCCCTTTTCGATTGTGCCGCGATCCTTTTCGGCGAATTGCAAATAGGCGGCCGTTTCGGTGTACATCCGCAGAGCGTCCGCGCGGCCAATCCTCTCTTCAGGACCTACGACTTCGCCGAAGCGAGTCTTGCGTGAGACCGCGGTCCACATACCGAGGAACGGATTGTAGGGATTGATCGCAGCGTTCTTGTCAAAGCCGATCATGTGATCGCTGCCGCCCGCGATCTTGACTCCGGCATCGAGATAACTTTTGAGCGGAATGAAGTAGCGCATGGGTCCGGGTTTTGACGGGAATACCTTTTCGAGCGCTGGCGCGTCGTGATACAGCCAGGCGGGTTGGACATCGGCGATGACACCCAGTTTCCTGGCGCGGGCAATCGCCTCGGGATTCTGAAACGACGCATGCATCACGTGCGAACGGGTTGGGGCGAGCGGTTTGATGGCGTTCAGTTTCTCGAAGGCATCGAGCAAATTGTCGACTGCGCCTCCGCCTTGGCTGTGCGCCGTCAACTGCCAGCCCTGATCGCGAGCGGCTTCGAGAATTGCGTAGAGCTTCGCTGGAGGAATGAAGAGAGCCCCGCGGCTATCGGGATCGTTTTGTGCGTAAAGCTGCTTACCGAACGGCCCATACGGCATGCGTTGATAGGCGGTGCCTTGAATCATGCCGCCATCCAAAGTGACTTTAAATGCCCCGAATTTCAGCCATTCAGAGCCTGAGTTGGTCTTCCAATCGCGATGGGTGACGCTGATCTCACGAACCGCATCTTCCACCGGTTGCGCGGCATTCAGACGCCAGGTCATCACCACGCGGACAGGCAACTCTTTGCGTCGTTCCAGCTCTTTGTAGAGATCCACATCTTCAGCGGTGACGGCGCGATCGCCGATGGCGGTGAGTCCTGCAGCTTGGTAGCGGAGCAGCATTTCGCGCATCGCCTGAAGCTTCTCATCGCGGGTGAAGACCTGCGCCTTCTCGGCCGCGCGCGTCAGCGTTGGCGTGTTGCGCAGGATGCCGTTGGGCTCGCCGTCGGCGTCCTTCACTACTTGTCCGGCTGGCGGATCGGGCGTCTCGCGGGTGATGTTGCAGACCTTCAAGCCGAGCGTGTTGAGCACAGAAACATACGAAGAATCGAGGAAAACCGGATGATCGGGAACCACATCGAGATCGTGACGGTTGGGGACACGCATCTCTGTGAGGCGGGTGGCGAAGGTGCGCGGCACGAAAATCCACTCGCCTTTGGGCACTACTCTGGCGCGAGCGCGCAAGTAATCCTGAATGTCGCTGACGGATCGGAAGCGCGGCATCGGATCGCGGAATTCGCTGAGCGCCGCACCGAGTGTGTGGACGTGGCTGTCGATCAAGCCGGGAACCACGGTCTTGCCAGCGAGATCGATGATGCGCGTGTTTGCGCCGCGCTCGAGCCGCAAAACGTCGACGGAAGTGCCCGTACGGACGATGCGCGTCTCTTTGATGGCCACCGCTTGCGCAACCGAGAACTTGGCGTCGACCGTGAGAATCTTGCCGTTGTGCAAAATGAGATCGGCATCGGCGGCAGAGAAGACAAGCAGTGCAAGAAAAAGCATGGTGGTGAAGCTTATTCTATCGTGTGGGGTGTGAACTGAGGCAAACTATGAGAATGCGCGTCCTGTTGTGGGTTCTGCCCGCCGTGGCGGTGTGGGGACAAAGTGAAGGCGCCTTACGGGCGGCCTTTGAGGGTAAGTATGTGCGGTCAAGAGTGGATCTTCCGGGTACACATCAAGGTCTGGACGTTCACTATCGCAAGCAGCCCGCTGTGGATATGCGGCAGTATCAGAACCGGCTCAATGAGTGGGGCGCGGCGGTGCGTCAGGGTGCGGACATCATGGTGACATCGATCCGGCTGAAGGGCAAGAATATCGAGTTCCAATTGGGTGGCGGTGGCTTGCACGAATCGAGTTCCGTGGACTTTCCGACGACGGTTCCAAAGTCGCGCTATGAAGAAGATCTGGAACGCGACGTCAAAAAAGAGACCGATTCACGACGCAAATCGACGATGAACCGCGATCTCGATCGTTTGCGTTCGCGCCGCTATGACGAAGAGCGCCGACTGCGCGCGGAAAAGGCTCGGCTCGAAGAGATGAAGCATCGCGAACTTCGCGAAAAAGCTTATCGCTACGGGTCACGAATCAATCTCTGGTTTGAAAAAGATTACCTGAAGGAATCGATACCGACGCCGGAAGAATTCATGCGGATGCTCGACGAATGGGTGGATTTCGTGCCGGCACCGAGTGCCGCTGGATCGCGCCGCAATGGTGGGATTCCGTCCCCTGTGCCGATTCCGGCGGTACGGACGGCGGCGTCTTTGAAGCGCGGGATGGAAATTGCCGAAGTGCACCGGTTGCTGGGCAATCCGGAACGCTACAAGGAATCGAAAGAGGGCTCGACTGCCGCTCGCACAGAAGCCTTCGAATCCGATGTGGAAACCATCGAAGTCGATTTCGTCGAAGGGCTGGTCGTCCGCTGGCGCGTTTCTTCGAAGTGAATTGTAAGACGGGGATGGCTGGATCGTTTTCCACAAGCGATCGATAGGCGGTACTCCTTAGTACTCCCAGTCCAAAAGCTTCCGCAACTGGTACCATCGTCCTTGGGAAAGTATTGATTACTTTGGTCCTGGACCTTAAGATCAGGGTAGTCCTATTTCTTATGGATTCGAACTGGTCCAGTCCAGCTTTCCGCGGAAAACGCGCCCTCGTCCTTGGAGCTTCAGGCTTTATTGGGCAAGCAGTGGCTCGGGCGCTGGCCCACGCCGAGGCCGATCTGATCGTCGCCGACCGTCGACCGCAGCAATCTGGCACCCCTGGAAAACATCTGATTGCGGACCTGCTTCCAGAGGGATCGGCTGCAACGCTCATACGAGAAGTGCAGCCGGATATCGTCTTCAATCTGGCAGGTTATGGAATCGACCGGACACAGCGCGATGCGGCGCTTGCCGAGCGCATCAACGGAAGCCTGGCGGGAGAAGCCGCCCGAGCCGCTTCCCACTTAAAAAGCGATTGGAAGGGGCTGCGCTTTGTTCATGTCGGTTCGGCGCTGGAATATGGAGTAGCAAGCGGTGACCTCGACGAGGCATCCGAACCCAAGCCGACGACTCTTTATGGCGAGACGAAGCTCGCCGGAACTTTGGCCGTTGCCCGAGCTGGTCCACTGTGTCTGACCGCGCGACTGTTTACGATTTACGGGCCCGGTGAGATTGAGGGGCGCCTATTGCCGTCGCTGGCCGAAGCCGCGCGCTCAGGCCGCCATCTTCCACTCACCGAAGGGCTGCAACAACGTGATTTTACTTATGTGGGCGATGTCGCTGAGGGCCTGTTGCGGCTAGGCGCGCTGTCACCACCCGACCAACTCGAACCGATCGTCAATCTTGCCACCGGTGAATTGCAGACAGTGAAGCATTTCGTCACCGAAGCGGCAAGAGTTCTTGGATTGCGCCTTGGCCAACTCGGCTTTGGCGAACTTCCCACCAGGGTCGAAGAGATGGCGCATCTGCCAGTGGCTGTGCATCGCCTGCACCGGCGCACGGGTTGGCTGCCCACCACTTCGATCGCTCAAGGGGTTTTGGAGTCAATGGAGACTTACGTATGAATAGGCAAAATGAAGCGCAATTGGGCGACCCCAAGGTATCGCTGGTGGTCCCCTGTTACAACGAGGAGGATGGCCTTCGAAACATGGTCTACCGCTTGTGGGAAACCATGCAGGTCAACCGTGTGCCGGTGGAACTGGTCTTGGTGGACAATGGCTCGCGCGACCAGACCGGCGCGGAAATCGACGCGCTGATCGAAGAGGGTTATCCGGTTCGCAAGGTCACCATCGAAGTCAATCAAGGCTATGGCTATGGCGTTTTGCGAGGACTCGAAGCCTGCCGCGGTGACTATGTCGGATTTCTTTGCGCGGACGAGCAGGTGGATGCCGGCGACGTTGCGCGGCTCTGCCGCGTCGCGATGCGTTCACCCACTCGGCGCATGTATAAAGTTCGCCGCCGGTTCCGGATGGAGAGTTTTGCCCGACAGATTGTCTCAGGAACGTACAATGTGCTGGCCGGCTTCGTGTTCGGCAATCTAGGATCCGGCGATTTGAATGGAAATCCCAAGCTTTTTCCACGATCGAGTTACCAGCGGATGAATCTGCAGTCGAAAGACTGGTTTCTCGACGCCGAAGTCATGATCAAGGCCCGGCGTCTTGGTCTGCCGGTGTTCGAACTGAATGTCTTTTCCCAAATGCGGGCTGAAGGCACATCCAACGTGAAGGCATCCACCTGCTGGGAATTTCTGAAAAATCTAGCCTACTATCGCTGGGGCGCGGGACGCCATCTGCTCGATGTCGGAGCGGAAGTTCCCTCCACCGCTGAACCTACCGCCACTGCCGCGAAAGGCGCCTCCGCCGGGCAATAGGCCGCGGCACAGGCACGAAAAACCTCAAACATGTATCATCGACGCACCGATTGCCGCTGCTGTGGCTCGGCCGAGTTGTCGCAGTTTCTGCAACTGGGCCCGCAACCTCTCGCCAATTCGTTTCCCAAAAGCGCTGAAGCTTTTGCCGAGGAGTTGTTCTTTCCGTTGGATGTCCAATTCTGCCCGCGTTGTTCGCTGGTGCAGATTCCCGATGTCGTTTCGCCGGAAGTACTCTTTCGCGAATATATTTATGTGACCGGAACCTCGGACACGATGGCGAAACACAATCCGATTTACGCCGCCTCGGTGGCGGAACTGGCACAGTTAGGCGCTGGCGATCTCGTTGTCGAAGCCGCCAGCAACGACGGCAGCCTGCTTTCCTGCTTTCAAAAGCAAGGCCAGCGGGTGGTCGGCGTGGAACCGGCGCGAAACATCGCGGAAATGGCCCGCGCGCGGGGCGTGGAAACCGTCGCTGAGTTTTTCGATACCGCGTCCGCCGCGCATGTCCGGGACACCTACGGTCCCGCCCGGGCCTTTGTGGCCAACAATGTATTCGCGCATGTCGACGATCCTTCGGGATTTCTTGCCGCGGCGGCGAGTCTATTGACCGATGACGGGCTCGCGGTGTTCGAGTCGCCCTATATTGAGGGCTTTGCCGAAGAGCTTGAGTACGATACGGTTTATCACGAGCATTTGGCTTATTTCAGCGCCAAGGCGCTCATGCACCTTTGTGAGCGCAACGATATGGTGATTGTACGGCTCGACTTTACGCCGGTGCACGGTGGTTCGTTCCGCTTGCACGCGGGCAAGCGCAAGCACTATCGCGAGCATTCCGCCGACGCGCTTGCGTGCATCGCGAAAGAAGAGAAAGCCGGTTATCACTCGCTGGCGCGATGGGAACGGTTTACCGCCGATGTCCACAAGAATCGCGACATGCTGCGCGAACAGTTGGGATCGTTGCATGCGGCTGGCAAGACCATGGCCGCCTACGGCGCACCGGCCAAGGGCAATACTCTACTGAATTTCTGTAAAATCGGGACCGATTGGTTGCCCTATACGGTGGATAAGAATCCGCTGAAGGTTGGGATGTACACACCGGGTATGCACCTTCCGGTGAGGCCGGTGGAGACGCTGCTGGAACAGCAGCCCGATTATGTGCTGATTCTGCCCTGGAACTTAGCACCGGAGATTGTGCGCCAGCAGGCGGAATATCGCGACCGGGGCGGTCAGTTCCTGTTGCCGTTGCCGGTGCCTCGTCCGTTTGCCGGATAGCTCGCGCTACTTGGATTGCAGTTTCCGGCCCAGCGTCCGAGGGAGGTCGATCGACAATCCGGTCGGCTTCGCCACAGACAGAGCGCGCTCAAACACGCGGATACTCGGTGACGGCACATTCGTCGGCTGATTCTTCGGAAAGCGTCCGATCTCGGTCCACTCGCTCGGTTCGGTTTCCACCATTTTGTGCAACTGGATGTGATGTTCCATGGCGGGATCGCGAGGCGTATCGTCCAAAACGAGAAATCTCACGGGTACTTTGCCGAGGTATTGTTGGACGTCCCCGACTGACGAGAAGGATGGCTTGTAGTCCAAGGCGTACCAGCTCGATGCCGAAAGGCTTTTGGTTCCTCGTAACACCCAAAATCCGGGGCGATCGGCATCGTGAATGGCGAATTCCGCGATCAGTGCGGATTCACCCACGGCTCGCGAAGAGATCAACGTCGCACTTCCCGCCACATTGGGTTGTGCCAACAAAAACTCTGCCGCCTCTTTCATTCCCCAACTCTCTTTTTGGGGAACTCCACCGCCAATCGACCAAAGCGCCGTCCCACAAGCAATCACAGAGGCGAGTGCCAAGGCTCCGTACGCCGCATGGAACCGGTGCCCGATCCAGGAAACAGCCGCCATCCCCAGAAAAATCAGAGGAGGCATAGCCTGCATGTAGTAACGAGATTCCGGCCCAAAGGTGACGATGCAATGGGAAACGAAGAACCCGATGGCCAGCGCCAATTGCACAGCGGACATGGCATCCGCCTTGCCCCGCGCCACCTTCACCAGCACCAGAAAAATACCGATTATCGCAGTAACTGCCAGGAGTGGACCGGCTTTTTCAGCAAAAAGCATGGGATAGCGAATCAGATTGCCGGCCATAACCGATCCGGTCAATTGTTCATAAGGAATCGTGCCGCGTTGCAGGCCGGCCATCAGAAGCTGCCAAGGCAAACCGATTGTGGCGGCGATTAAGGCGGAAGTCCAGACGCCGGAGTGCCGGATCAGATCCCAACGGCGAAGGAAAATCACGGCTAAGGGAGGGAGCAGTGCCAGCGAGACAGCATTGCCCTTGGTGGCGAGCGAAAGCCCTGCAAACAATCCGAACGCAAGAATGTCGTTGCGGTGCCCCTGCTCTAAAAACCGGGCGAAGCTCAGGCTGCACATTGCGGCCAAAGCCGCAAAGAGCACGTCAGGCATCATGATGCGTTCGGCTTCGAGCGTCATGAGAGCAACGCAGAAAGTCAGCCCGCCAAGGAACCCCATTGCAATGCCTTGGCGTGGGACGATCATTTTGAAAATGGCGGTTGCCACCGCGCCACCGGCAACTGCTTGCAAGAGCAGGATCCACAATCGCGAGTTGGAAACCATGGTCCACAGGGCGATCGATACGTGAAACAGCGGGGGCCACATACCGAAGACGATCTTCGGATAATGCAGGTAATAAGATTCCGCAAAAGAGACCGGAGTTCCTGGAAATCCCTGCAAAATATAGTCGCGGATCATCAGGCCAGTGACGACTTGGCCCGCCTCATCGGTATATCCGGCGAATTCGACGCCAAACGCACCGCTGGCCCACTGCAGTCCCACTGAGGCTGCGATGAAGACGATCGCCGCAATCGATGTCCACGAAAGCCTCATCTATTGTTTAGCCAAGTAGTCGCTATACCAGCGAACCGTTTCTTCGAGGCCATCCTCCATCCGAAACCGGGGGGACCAATGCAGCATCCGTTTGGCCTTAGAGCAATCCAGATATTGATCGCGGATTTCCGCCGCTGCCTGATCGAGAATCACCGGCTCGATATCCATTTTGCCCATGATTTTTCTGAGGAGATCGACCACTTCGAGGACCGAAGACGCGCGCTCGGGGCTGAAGTTGAACGACTCGCCGAACATTGCGGGGCTGTCGAGACGATCGGCCACCAACAGATATGCCTCGACGACGTCTTGCACATAGATATAGTCGCGCAAAAACTTGCCGTCGCTGCGAATCACCGGAGCTTTGCCGTCGCGCAGGCTGCGGATGGTGCCGGGAACGAGGCGGCTCCAGTTGAGATCGCCACCGCCGTAAATATTGCCGCAGCGCAGGATTCCGACGGGCGTTCCGTAGGAATGCGCATAGGCCGCCGAGAGCAGGTCGGTGCACGATTTCGACACATCGTAGGGATGCCGGCCGATCAGTTGGTGCTCTTCGGTGTACGGCAGTACGTCGCTCGAACCATAGGCTTTATCGCTCGATGCGATGAGCACGCGTTTCACGAGCTTCTGGTGAACGCGGCAGGCTTCGAGAAGATTGTACGATCCGCGAATATTCGCCTCGAAGGTGGGCAGCGGGCTTCTCTGGGCGGTTCCGACGATCGTTTGCGCACCCAAGTGGAAAACCGTGTCGACCTCGTTTTCGTTGATCGCCCGTTCCACCGAAGCGTAGTCTTCGAGGGCACCCTGCACAACGGTGACCTGCTGGATCGTACCCGACCGGATCAATTCGCTCTGCGGATCGGGATCGCGCACCAGCGCGGTGACGCGGGTTCCACGCCGGAGCAATTCGGCAGTGAGCGCGGATCCCAACAGGCCAGTGGCTCCTGTAACCAGAGCACAGCGTGAATTCCAATGATTTTGAATTTGCATTTTCGAAGAACTTTTACCAGAGCTTCCAGGGGGCGGTGCCCGCGTTCCAGAGGCTTTCGAGCAGGTGCTTTTCGCGCAGAGTATCCATGGGCTGCCAGAATCCCTCGTGTTGGAAAGCCATCAATTGGCCTTCCGCGGCCAGCTTTTCGAGCGGCTCGCGCTCGAGAACGGTGTCGTCGTTGCCAAGGTAATCGAAGACCCTTGGTTCGAAGACGAAGTATCCGCCGTTGATCCAGCCCTCGCCCGTCTGCGGTTTTTCGGTGAATTCCGCGACCTGTGTGCCGTCCAAGACCAACCCGCCGAAGCGCGCGGGAGGACGGACGGCCGTGACTGTTGCCAGCTTGCCATGGGACTTGTGGAAATCGATCAGCTTGCGCACGTCGATGTCCGCGAGACCGTCACCATAAGTTGCTAGAAAAGTGTGGTTCCCGAGATCGGGCTGGAGCCGCTTGATGCGGCCACCGGTCATTGTGTCCAAGCCGGTATCCACCAGTGTGATCCGCCAATCCGGGGCATTCGAACGGATTGTGTCGGTCGAACCCCTCGAAAGGTCCACTACCAGGTCGCTGTGGTGCAGATGGAGGCCTTTGAAATACTCCTTGATAAAAGCGCCTTTGTACCCGCATGCCACAACGAAGTCATTCAAACCGGCAGCATGATAAACGGACATGATGTGCCAGAGAATGGGCTTCCCGCCGATTTCCACCATCGGTTTGGGACGGACCTCCGTCTCTTCGCTGAGACGTGTCCCCCTCCCACCGGCCAACAGCACAACCTTCATGAACGCTCCGATTTCGAGTAGTCAAACGAACAGCCATTGCCAACCACCCGAGGGTAACAAAGTCCCATTTTGGGTGTCCACTACTGGAAGTACCGGTACGCGCCGGTTTCGTTTGAAAACGGCAATATCGTGCGGATCGCATAAATTGGTGAAGGTGTTCACGGCTCTTATCCTGACCTGTGCTCTGACGGCTCTGACGGCGGTCGATCCGACGATTGCGGTCTTTCCCGAATCTGTCCGAGAAGGAACAGGCACAGCGATTCTCATCGCGCCGGGTGGAAGAGTCCAACGACAATTCGGCGTTTCGTCAGATATCGTTTGGCGACGCGCGGGATGCGCACAATGGACGATCGACAACCGTGCGTCGGCACGATGGGGTTCAGCTGCTTTATCGTGCAATTCCAGATCCGCATCCACGCCACAGACGTTCAGCCAAGGTTCCGGGTGAGGGTGGGGACGGCTGCGGTTCCGAACTTGGCGTACGCCGTGAATCGCCTCAGCGCTACACTGTGTGAAGCGGTGACTTTTCGGACAAACCCCACACTCGCAGGCCCCCCAACAGCGCGCACTGTTGCGGAACTTGCGTCTGTGCGTGCGATCCGCGACTGCCTGCAATGGTTTTGGCGTGAGCGCAATTGGATCTCCGAAAGGCATGTCCAACTCTGCCGTATCGCTTCGCCGACATTCTTCGAACAGAAGCGGGCCGAATGGATGGCCTCGCAGTTTCGCGCGTTGGGGTGCTTGCCGCAGATTGACCGTGCGGGCAATGTGCTGGCGTTTTTGAACGCGCGGAGCCAGGGTCCTTTTCAGGCGGTTACGGCGCATCTCGATACCGTTCTGGCACCGCGGCGCGAAGAGGATATCCACTACGGTTCCGATGGTCGGCTTTATGGCCCCGGCGTTTCCGACAACGGCGCGGGTCTTGCCGCTCTACTCGCCTTGGCCGGTGCGATCAAGTCCAACCCCGACATCGAAGAGATGCTGGATGGCATCGTGCTCATCGCAAACGTGGGCGAAGAAGGTGAAGGCAATCTCAGCGGCATGCGTTATCTCTGCCGCCAGTCGCCGAACGCACTGCCGATCCGGCAGTTTCTGGTTTTGGATGGTCCGGCAACCGATCACATCACGAGTCGCGCGCTGGCCAGCCGGCGGTTCGATGTGGTGTTCACGGGCCCGGGTGGGCATTCGTGGAGCGATGCGGGTTCAGGCAACCCGGTGCACGCGCTGAGCCGCGTGGTGACGCTGTTCACCGAGCATCGGGCCATGAGCCAACCGACGCCTCGCAGTACTTTTAATTTCGGAATCATCGAAGGCGGCACGAGTATCAACTCGATTCCCACCCAGGCCCGCGCTAAAGTGGATCTGCGCAGCGAAAGCACTGCCAAACTCGATGAGATGACAAGCCTGCTGCAGAGTTGTGTCGAACGTGCACTCGAAGTGGAAAACGACCGTGCCACGCAGGGCCGTGTGCAGGCGCGTTTGCGCGATATCGGTGCGCGGCCCGGCGGCGGACTCACCGAAGACGCCCCGCTGCTGCAAGCTTTGCGTGCCGTGGATGGCCATCTCGGTATCCGTGCGTATCTCGATTGCGCCTCGACCGACGCGAACATCCCGCTGTCGTTGGGCATCCCGGCAGCTTCCATCGGCGTTGGCGGGCAGGGTGGAGGCGCACACAGCCCAGCGGAGTGGTATCACGCGGAAGGCCGTGAAACCGGCCTGCAACGTGTCCTGTTGGCGCTTTGTCTGTTGTCCACGCCAGCCCTTGCGCAATGAGTACGCGGCTTCGCGCAGATCTCGCTCTGGTTTTCATCGCATTCATTTGGGGTGCAACGTTCGTCGTGGTGAAGCGAGCGCTGGACGATATCTCGTCCGTGCTGTTTCTGACGGTGCGTTTCTCGCTTGCGGCAGTGGTTCTCGCGATCTATTTCCGTCGAGGCTGGATTCCGAAGAGGGAACATCTGCTTTCAGGATTGCTGGTTGGCGCATGTCTCGGTATCGGATATGCACTGCAAACCGTGGGGCTCGAAACGACCACTCCTGCCAATGCCGGATTTATCACAGGCTTTTACATTCCTTTGGTTCCGATATTGAGCGCGTTCTACTTCCGCCGACCTCCAGCGACGGTGGAAGGCGTGGGTGTCGTCATCGCGACGATTGGCATCGGATTGTTGACGTGGCCAGAAGGGGAACTCAGTTTTCGCAAGGGCGATCTGTTCGTGCTCGGATGTGCCGTGGCGTTCGCTTTTCATATCCTCTTGACTGGACATTATTCGAAATTCGTTCCGCACCGATCTTTGAGCTTTACGCAGATCGCGGTGGCAGCCTTGTCGGGGTGGGCGACGTACTGGTGGATTGAACCTGTGCGCGTTGTCTGGACCGGTGCTGTCATCACGGCACTGCTGACAACGGCCTTGTTCGCGACCGCGCTCGCGTTGGCAGTGCAGAGTTGGGCGCAGAAGCATACGACTTCGACCCGAACCGCCTTGATCTTTGCGCTGGAGCCTGTGTTTGCGTGGATCACATCGTACATTATGACGGGAGAAGTTCTCACGCTACGGGCCGCTTGCGGTGCGGTGGCGGTGTTGGCGGGAATCCTGCTGGTGGAACTTCGCCCCAACGAGCCTTAGTTAGTTAGCAGCTAGCCGACAAAGGCCTGGGCTGCCTCAAGGCAGGCAAGTATTGCCGCCGTCCCGGTCCGTTCTGCCTGTGAATACTTAGTTGGGAGCGACACAGCCAGCGTGTGTGGTGTCGCTGGTTCATCGCTAGGAGGCATTCTTCTTCCGATACCATCGCACCAGCAGCGCAATGCCTACAATCGCAAACATGGCCAGCCCGGCCCATGCCATCGTGCGGTGCGCCTGCTGTGCCATGGCTTTCCAGTTCTCACCGACAATATAGCCAAACGCCAGGAACGTCGACACCCATACCGCGCCGCCCGAGTAGGCAAAGAGCGCGAACTTCCAATACCGGATATCGCCAGTTCCGGCCACTACCGCCGAGAAGTGCCGAACCCCAGCGATGTAGTATCCGATGAACAGCACTCCTGGGCCCACGCGGTCGAACCACTTCAAGACAAGATCGAGCTTGTCCGGAGTGAAGAAGAAGTACCTGCCATACTTCGTGAACACCGACATCCCGAACTGCCTCCCAAGCCAGTAGCTGATCGTGATCCCACAGATGCTGCCAGCGAACGCCGTCGCCCACGTGGGACCTGCGGCGAGGGTTCCCTTCGAGATCAGGTATCCGCAAAAGACCATCAAAGTCTCATCGGGAATAGGCAAGCCGACAATGCCCAGCACGAGGCAAAGAAAAAGGGCGATCAGCCCGTACTGCGTGATCCACTCGAAGACGAATTCCATATGGCAGACAAACGAAAACGCGGATGAGACTCTATCGTTATCCCATCCGCGCCTTTGTGAAGGAATAGGATCGATTGCTTACTTAGCGGCCGGCTTTTTTGCGGGAGCCAGTGCCGGAGCCATCGGTGCACCGGCAGGCTTCGCGGGCGCTGCTCCGCCCGGTGCCGGGGCGTTCTTGTCGTACATCTCGATGATCGCCTGCGTGATATCGATGGTGTTCGAGGCGAACAGCACCGGGGTCTGGGGGTTGCTGACGTCGAGCACCAATGCCATCCCATTGTCGCGAGAGTACTTGTCGATCACGGCCATCATCTTCTGGCCGAGGTCGTTCAGAACCTTATCCTGCTGTTGCTGCGCTTCCGCCTGGGCGTCTTCGAGATCGCGGTTGTACGACTTGGTTTTGACGTCGATGTTGCCAACGAGTTCACGCTTTGCGGATTCGGACATAGTCAGTCCGCCCTTTTGCAGCGATTCTTTCAGAGCGTTGAGTTCGCCCTGCTTTCTCTCGAGATCCTTTTTGACGGGAGCCATGCGCACGTCGAGATCCTCGGCGGCCTTTTTGCCGTCCTTGGTGTTGGCGATCGCGGCCTGGATGTTGATCACCGCGACCTTGCTCTGCGCGTTCGCCGCGATCATTGTCGCCGCCGCAATCGCCACTAGCCGTAGAAACTTCATTTGGTCAATAACTCCTGTGAAACTCGTTAGAATGTGCGACCGATCGAGAACCGGAACGTCGACCGGCGCTCGAAGTACCGGAAAGGACGTCCGAACTGCACGACCGAGTTGAGAAAGCTTGCCTGATTCGGGAACGATGAGCGGTCAGCCACGATCGGCGGCTGCACCGTGCCATCGAAGATATTCGGATTGTACGCCCAGTAGAGGCGGAACGGCGCATTGACCACAGGCATCAGGACCTGCAGCTCAAGACCGGTGGAAGAACGAATCGCCTGCGACGCCGTCAGCAACCGCGCCTGCGGCTGGAAGCCCGCTTCGGGAAACTGGCTGTTGAGGCCATCGATACGCGATTCGCTGATCTTCAACTGACCGGGCCGCGTCAACCGGTTGACGCCGGCGTCGAGAAAGGCCGCTAACCAGACCGGTCCGAAAATCGGAATGCGGTATTCGACGTTCGTCACGATCTGCGTATCGCCACCTGGCGAGATGAACTGGTAGATCGGAACCTGTTGCGTCACATTCACGAAGCCCGTGGTCGTGACGCCGTCTATTGTGGCCGTCTGCTTCTGCTGGCGCGGCGAGCCATCGTTGTTCAGGATTTCGACAGTCGCCTGGCTCGGAATATACGAGAAGGGCGAGAGTTCCCATACCTGGAAGCCGCGGATGTCGTTTTCGCCACCCATGAAGTAGCGATTGAACGGAGGAGCAACCTTGCCGCCGAAGCCCGTGACGAAGCGACCCAGAACGTGGCCGCCGATAACGTGGCCCTTCTTGAAACCGGGGCGGAAGTACTTGGCATCCACCTGCGGTTCAAACGAATTCACGCTGCCACCGAGAATGCTGCCCGCGAAGGCCGTCGAGATAAACAGGCTCTTGCCCGCCGTCGGCGTGATCGGATGATTCACCGTGTTGTAGGTGTACGAAGGAATCACCTGACTGGTTTTGATGCCATTCAACTGGTTGGGACCGCTCAACTGTTGGAACTGCGAGAAGTTAAAGTAGGCGCTTGCCGCGTCGGTCAACGTCCGAATGTTCTGGATATTGTAGCCGTAGCTCAAACCAAGCCGAGCGAAACTCCGCTTCAAAGGGTACTGCATAAAGACCGTGAGGCCCTTGCCGTTCGAAACATAGTTCAACAGGTTGTTGGTGCCGATGGCGTTGAACTGTTGGCTGAGATTCCGGCCGGAGAGCAGCGACACTTCGCGGCCTTGATCGTAGTTGAAGCGCTGCAGGAAAATCGTGAAACCGACTTGAATCGGTTTGTCGAGGAAGTAAGGCTCGGTGAACGAGAATGTCACGTCGCGTGTACGATCACCCAACTGGGTGGCGATGCTGAGCGTTTCGCCTAAGCCCAGAAAGTTGTTGGTCGCATAGGAGAAGCCGATGAAGCTACCCGCGATACCGGACACGCCGCCATTCATCTGCACCGAGTTCTTGCCGCGTTCCTTCACTTTGACGGTGAGGTCGACGGTGTTGTTCTTGGTGTCGCGCTTGATGTCCACCGACTCGTTTTCCTTGAGCACTTCGAAGTAGCCGAGTTGGTTGAGACGCAGGATGCTGAGTTCCCAGAAGCGCGAGTTGTACATGTCGCCTTCATCGATCAGCATTTCGCGGCGGATGACTTTGTCGCGAGTGGTGGTGTTGCCCGAGAAGTCGATGCGGCGGACAAAGAACTGTTTGCCTTCGTCGATCGACAGGGTCAATTCCATCTTGCCGTTGGTCGTATCCGGTTCGAACGCCGGTTCGGGAACCATATCGAGATAGCCGAATTCGCCGTAGAGCTTGCGGAGCGATTCGAGGCCCTTCTGCAGCTTTTGAGTGGCGAAAATATCGCCTTCCTTCATGCCGAAGAGCGGAGTCATTAGCGCGTCGGGGGTCTTGAACAGCTTGACGCCGTTGAAGTTCACCTTTGCGAGAGTAAACAGCTTGCCTTCGTCGACGGTGATCTCAAGATCGGCACGTTTGCCAATCCGAGTCTTCTTCTTTTGGACAATGGGCAGCCGGAACTTGTTGGTGGTCTGCACGTCGCGCATGGTGATCTTGCGGTCGATTACGCGGGCGGTGAAGTAGCCCTTCTGCTGCAGGCCGACGCGGATACGATCCGCATCTTCGTCCAGCTTGGTCGCATCGTAGCTCTTCGAGAACAGACTTTCGAAAAGGATCGAATAAGGAATACCGATCGGCTTCAGATTCTTCATCAGACGGCGAATGGATTTGTCATCGAAGACCTTGTTGCCTTCGATGTTGATCTCACCGACCTTCACCTTGGGGCCTTCGTCCACTTTGAAGGTGACTTCCAGAGAGGATGGGGGAATCTGGCGGATGTCCGGCTCGACTTTGGCGAACTGCCGACCGCGTTCCGAAAGGTACTCGATCAGGACATTGCGGGCGCGCTGCACCTTATTGGGATCGTACTGCGATTCCACTTGGAGGCCGACCTTGCGTTCCTTGTAACGATCGAGGATTTCGGAAACCGTGATGCTCTTGTTCCCTTCGTATTTGATCGTACGGACGATGCGGCGTTCGGTTAAGAGATAACGCAGAACCCAACCGGACTTGCCCGCCTCGCGTTCGAGACGAATGTCATCGAAGCGACCGGTGTTCCAGAGGACCATAAAGTCGCGATTGAGCGTATCCGGGTCGAACTTATCGCCCTTCTTGGTGAAGATCATCGCCTTGAGCGTGTCCTGAGGAACGCGGCGCGCTCCTCGGAACTCGATCGCTTCGACGACATCGTCCACCTGAGCTGCCGCTGTGGGGGCTGCTCCGGGATCCACAGGCTTCGCCGGTTGCACCGGCGCTGGTTTGGCTTCTTCGGACTGCGGGATCGCCTCAAACGGGCTTGGCGCCTGCTTTTTCTGGGGAGGGGGCTGCTGTTGTGCCAGAGGTGGTGATTGCTGCTGCTGGGTCTGCTGCGGCTGCTGTTGTTGGGCAAAAGCCGATTGGCTCGTAACAAGAAAAGCGCATGGAACGACCGACAAACAGACCGCGACGGCATACAGGCTTACAGGCCTGCGAAACATCATTAAACCACGTTCCTTTCCACTCTGCGCTTGAAGACGAGACGTACTGAACCTAGATCGGGTTTCAACCAGGAGGATACCCCAAGCGAAAGGGGCGCTGAAACCTGCGACAACCTCAAACTTCCCTATTCTAACCAAAACCGGGACCAGATTTCACCTTTTCGGATGGAAACTCCGGAGGACTGAGCCCGTTGGGAGGCGATATCGCGACTCGAATCAACTAAAAAACCCCATGAAAGCCTGCTTTTGCTGAATGCACAGATGTAGTACGGCAAATTTTTGAGCGGCAGCCGTTTGGGTTGGTCCAAGAGCGCCGAATCACGCCACAATAGAAGTACGAACATGCCGACACGAAGACAGTGGATGCAAGCGACGGCGTCAGCACTGGCCCTCTCGCCTAGCGCTACGTTAAACGCAGGAGCCAAGGCATTCTGGGACGCCCGCGATCCGGCCTCTTGGACGGAGAGCGAGAAGCTCACCATCCTCAGTGAGTCTCCGTGGGCGCAAGTCGGTGTCGCAGAATTCGACCCCGGCAAGAAGCGCAACACCAAAGTTGGATATGGCAACGACGGTCGCATCGGCACGAACATGCCCAGCGGCAAGCCGAACTCACGGCCCGGAGGCGACGGCAGCGTGCCGATCGGTGAGGAGATTCCTCCCGTGCCCAGTGCCCACCCTGGCGATGCCGTCAAATTCCCCGTGCTCGCCCGTTGGGAAACCGCCAGCCCCGTTCGCCTCGCCAATGGCATCACTCTGCCGGAGATGGGCGAACAGGTTTATATGATCAGCCTTCGCGGACTCCCACTCATGCCTCCGCCGAAGGTCAAGCGAGGCGAAGAGACCCCTTCCGATCCCAACGCGGCCATTCTGCAGTCGATCCGAAGAGGAAGCCGACTCGAGCGAAAGAACAAGGCTCCGATTGCCTGCACCAAGCTCTTTGCCGGCAAGGCTGAGGGTGCCCGTGAAGTTCTTCTGGTCTTTCCGCGTGACACTGACCCGATCACGGACGCCGACAAGATCGTTCACCTCGAGTGCACCTTCGCGCCGTACAATCTTTCCGTCAAATTTACATTGAAGGAAATGAAGTTCAAAGGCGCGCTCACACTCTAGAGCCCGCCTTGCTATGCCGCGCCGACTTCATGCGTGTCTTGTGCTTCGGACTCTCCCATCCAGTAGCAAAGCAGCGGGGCCGGGATCCGCATGATCCTGCTGGCGGGCTGCTCTACCCGAGACATCGGACCGAAATCGTGGAGCGATTTTGTCACCACATAACCCCGATCCACTCGCTTGTCGGCGAAGAGTTCAAAGAGGCCCTTGAGTTCTTTCGGCTTCGCGGGTTCGGCTCTGTACTTTACTTCGAACGGAATGAGCGAATCGCCAAGGTCAGCGACCAGATCCACCTCATGATCCCGCTTGCCGCGCCAGTAGGTGAACTTTACCTGCCGGGAGTAATAGCGAGCGAACAGATGCTTGAAGACAGCGGTCTCGGTGGCGACGCCGAGGGCCGTGGGATCCTCGAGGATCGACTTTCCCTTGAGCAGTACGGCCGGCGCAATGGCGGCATCGGCCAGATAGATTTTGTAACGTCCACGCAAAACCTCTTTGCCATAGCCAAACGGTTGCAGGCGGTAGATCAGATGGGTGGCTTCGAGCAGTTCAATAAAGTGCTGTGCGGTTGGGCGTTTGACTTCGAGGTTGCTGCAGAGCGCGGGCATATCGAGGAGTCCGCTATCGTGCATGCAGAGATAGAGAAAGGTCTGTTCGAGATCGAGGATGCGGCGCACGCCAAACAGCGCGGTCATATCGCGCTTCAAGACCTTGTCGATGATGTCTTCGCGCAGCAGTCGCTGCGCCTGCGTGATGCTTTCCACTTGCGCGGTCTGGGGAAAGCCTCCGCGAACGAGGTACTCGTGAAAATGCCCGACGTAGGGCTTTGCGAGCTCTTGTGTGGCCTGAAACTGGCTCGGCGAATACTCAAACAGCGTGGCTAGGCTGTTGACCGACGGCAGTTGCGGGAGCTTTACCTTTTTGATCTGCAGGTATTCGTAAAACGACAGCGTGGTGAGGCGGATGGTGTGCCAGCGCCCCACTCCCGATTCCTGATCGGCTTCGAGCAGCGGCATGGCGGAACCGGTGAAGACGATGCGGCGGTGGCGTACGAAGTCCACTTGATGCTTGACCCAGGTTCCCCAGTCGCGGATGAATTGGGCTTCGTCGAGAAAGAGGTATTCGGGCCCGTCGACCCGGGGTTCGCGCTGACGCCAAGCGTCGAGCACAGCTTCGATGCCGGCGAGCTTGAAGAGCGGGTGGTCGAAAGTCGCGTAGAGGATGTTTGCGGCCGGTACGCCCTTGGCCAGCAGATCGGCGATCGATTGCAGGAGCAGTGTGGTCTTGCCGATTTGACGAGCGCCGGAAAGCAGGATCGCGCGCGGCGCGGGTGGACGCACCACCCATCGCTGCAGCTCCCGCCAATGTGCTCGCTGCCAGTTTGGCAGGTCGGGGAATGCCTCCCCTCGCCACCAGGGGTTGAACTGGCCGAGTACAAGTTCCAGATCTGCGGAAGAGATCTTCATTTTGAGTCTATTTTATCAAAATGGTGTGTATAGTGCAAGTATAGTTAGATTGGGTGCGGAGAATAGTGAGATTCGGGGAAGAGAGGGGAGTTATTGCGTTGGGGCTCGGCGCATCTGGAAGGGCTTGCTGCCGGTGATTCCGAGGATGAACGCCGAGAACTTATAGTTTGCCGCAGCACTCTGGCGGACGATCGCGCGGATGGCCGGCGCGTCATAGGTTTCCACGCCGCGTCCGGTGGCGAAAGTCAGAAGCTTTTCAGCGAACGTCCCTGCGAAGAGTTCCGGGCGTTGCAGCAGAGCCTTTTGCAAGGCTACGGCTCCGTCGAAGCTGGTGCCGTCAGGTAGGCTGCCAGCTGCATCGATTTTGCGCCCGGTTTCGTCGACATCGCGCCAGCGGCCGACGGCATCGTAGTTTTCCAGAGCAAAGCCGACGGGATCCATGAGTTTGTGGCATCCCGAGCAGGCGGAGCTGTCGCGGTGCTCACTGAGGCGTTCGCGCATCGAGAGGTTGCGTCCACCGATACCACTCGAGTTTTCCTTAAGTGCGGGCACGGCTGCCGGGGGAGGAGGCGGGGGAACTCCCAGGAGATTATCGAGCACCCACTTGCCTCGGATCACGGGCGAGGTGCGGTTGGTGTACGAAGTCACGGTGAGGATGCTGCCGTGTCCGAGCAAGCCACGGCGCGGGTTGTCGGCGCTGAGTTGCACGCGCCGGAAGCGGTCGCCGTAAACGTTGGGGATGCCGTAGTGTTTGGCGAGGCGCTCGTTCAAGTACGTGTAGTTGGCGCTGAGCAGTTCGAGTACGCCGCGGTCGTTGCTTTGTACATCGTCGAACAAGAGCTCAGTCTCTTGGCGGAAGGCGCGGCGGAGGTTGTCGTCGAAGTCGGGGAAGAGGCGCATGTCTGGACTCGCATTCGCAAGGTTCCGCAAGTAGAGCCATTGGCCGGCGAAGTTGCTGGCGAGGGTGCGGGAGCGAGGATCGGCAAGCATGCGGCGGGTTTGGCGTTCGAGTTCCGCAGGGGTGTGAAGCGCGCCTTTTTCGGCGACGCTCAGGAGTTGGTCGTCGGGGATGCTGCTCCACAAGAAGAACGAAAGGCGGGTGGCGAGTTCGATGTCGCTGATGCGGTAGGCTGCGGTTACACCAGCGGGATCGCGTTCGACGCGAAACAAGAATTCAGGGCTGACGAGAATCGCGCGGAGAGCCATCTCGATGCCGAGTTCGAAATTGCCCTGCTTGCGGGTTTCGCGATAGAACTTCAACGGCGCTTCGGCATCCGCAAGCGTCACGGGGCGGCGATAGGCCCGGCGCTGCAACTGTTGCACGATCTTCAGGGCGCAGGCATCGCTGTCATCGCGACAAGGGAACACGCGTTGGCGGCTGGGTGTGTCTCCGGATCCGGCGATGGCATAGGGTCCGTTGATCGTCACCGAGTAAATGGCGGGTTGGATGCGCGGATGGCGGTCCATATTGAAATGCGCCTGATAGGGCTGGCGGCTGGTTTCCATCAATAGAGACGGCTTCTTGAGGAAGGTGGCGGCGACGGTGTGGGGTCCGGCTTTGATTTTGAGACGGGCGTGGAGATGCTGGTCCGCGGTGGAATGATCTGCGCCCTTGGGCTGGGTGACGGTGAAGACTTGGACGCGCACGCCGTCGACGGTGAGTTCGACTTCGTGGGTATCGCGGAGGCCTTCGACTTGCTCGTTGCGATCGCGGGCGAGGCGCAGGTGGAACTCGTACTCGCCGTCAGTCGGGAACGTATGGCGGACTATGGTTCCGCCGCGTGTGCCGAGGGGCATGCCTTCGAAGTGCTCTTCTTGAGTGAGGTCGGGCGGCAGGATGACGGTGTCGCCTCCTGGAGCTTTGGGCGGGACGCCGACGGCGAGGCGGCTGATTTTCTGGGCTGCATTCAGATAGCGTTCGAGTAGCGAGGGGGAAAGATTTCCGACAGTGACGTTGTCGAAGCCATGGCTTGCGTCGTCACTTGGGAGCAAAGAGGAGACGTCGAGATCGACGGCAAGCAGGTCTCGAATGGCGTTCTGGTACTCAGTGCGGTTGAGGCGGCGGAAGGTGTCGGTGCGTCCGGGGTTGGGGTTGGCGGCGGCTTCGCGATCGAGCTTGGTTTCGAGGGATGTGATCCAGTCGCGATAGATGGGTTCTCTGGGGCGCGGGAGTCCGGCGGGAGGCATCTGGCGGGCGCGCAGGCGGCGGATGATCTTCTCTTGGGCTTCCGGATGCGGTGAGGATTCCAGGGTGAGGTTGCCTGATTTGAGTTTGGCGTTGTGGCAGCCGAGGCAGAATTGCCTGATGGCAGCTTGATCGAAGTCTGCTACCGAGGCGAGGAGGAAGATAAGGGAAACCATTCTGACGACGCCGTTTCTCTCTTGCTTGGGACTTTTGCGTGAACAACACCATTATATTGCAGTCGACGGCGACGCCTCGTCCTCCGGTTACGAGGTTTGCGGCCGGGGCTGCCACCAAGGCGAGTTCCGGCGCGTCTAGTCGAGGATCTGGCTCGCGCCACGAACCGATCTAGATCCGGGGGCGGATCATCAAAGAGTGATCGTTGGTTGCGGCTATCGCGAACGGCGTTGGCGCAATGATGCGAAGCCGATGGCGACGAGTCCTGCAAGGGAGAGCGCGACGCTCGACGGTTCAGGAACAGCGCTTGTCGAGAGCGTGGTCGAGAAGTTTCGGAAAGCGACCGAGGATTGGTGGTCGACTTCCGCGCGGGCGTCGGCTTCCACGACAACGCCAATGTGCAGGATGCCGCTGCCAAAGTCTGTTATGGCAGTGCAGGCGTTGCCAGGCCCGAGTTGGCAGTAGTTCGCACTTGGCGTCAGGGTTCGACTGACCGCCTCCAGGCTGGCCGTTGGAGCGTTGAGAAATGCAAAGAAGAAAGCTCCAGTCGTTCTATTCCAGATGACGGAACCCGTGCGGAAAGTGGATCCAGTCGCAGAGACGATTCGATCGATGTAGGAGACGTTCACAGTTTGAACATGACCACGAAGCTGGGTGTCCCAGGAATCGGGATGAGTCGAGTAGCCGTTGTCGATTGGATTTGCGAGTCCAGTCACAAAACTGTAGCCGAACTCGTCGTAGGGTGGACCCGAAGATCCTGCGAACGGATAGATTGGGTTGGTGACGAGGAAGTTGTGGTGGTTCCAGTCAAAAAGCCATACGAATGGATCGATGGGTTGCGCCATGGTAAAGGTGGCCGAGTCCGCGTAGGCGGAGGAGGCAAGTGCGGTGAACATCGCGATTTTTGCAAGAAGTTTCATATTGTTCCAGAGCCGATCTGGCAGCTCTGGATAGGAAGAACGGAAACTCCCGACAAAGGTTTAGAGCAATTTCAGATTTTTCGTGGTGCTCGGATCAGTGCGCCAAGGCGCACCGCCAGGTTGCTCCCAGGGTGAATGCGAGTTCACGCAGCCGGTTATGTTGTCGACCTCGCACGATTTGGTCCCAAGTGCTGGAGATTGATTGACGAAAGGTTGCCCGCTCCGTCACCGTCGAGGCTCCGCAAGACTCTGAGCAATCTACGCAATCCCTGAATTCGCTCTAGCTTCTGGACCCTGCGGCTAGGGGTTCGTTCCAGAAGCGAGTTCGTCTTGCGAGAGCGCGAATGAGCTTCCGGGATAATCGACGAGCTCGATCGGTTATGCAGTCAAGGGCTGTGCGGAGTGGGGGTTGCGGGTCACGATGGCCGAGCCTCCGTCGGTGGCTCGATTTTGGGATGGAGGCACAATATATGATGCAGTGAGGCTTCCACTACTGACATGACAAAATTTATTGCTACGGCTGCTTTGCTTGTGATTCCGGCTTTTGCTCAAGTGAAGATGGCTCCGGGCGCGATCAACATCGACGTCGACGGTAAGCCGTTCACGACATTTCACTATGGCGTCGAGGCGGCAAAGCCGTTTTTCGGGCCATTGCGGAGCGCATCGGGCAAGATTGTGACGCGCCGATTTCCGATGGAAATGGTGCAAGGCGAGAGCCGCGATCACTTGCATCATCGCGGACTGTGGTTCACCTATGACGATGTGAATGGCACCAAGTATTGGGAAAACGACCCTTCATATACCAATAAGAATCCGAAGGGAGTGGTGGTGGTGAAGAAGGCCGAATGGAAAGATGGCGCCAAGGCGGGGACGTTGGATGCGGTGATGGAATGGCAGGATGCTTCGGGCAATGTGCAGTTGATTGAGAAGCGGCGGACGGTGTTTCATTCGGATCCGAAGTTGAGGATCATGGACTTTCACATCACGCTGACGGCGGCGATGGATGTGACGATCGGCGATACGAAAGAGGGCGCGTTTGCGATCCGGCTGGCGGAGGAGTTCACCGAGAAGCGCGGCGGCAAGATTACGAATGCCGATGGGCTGGAAACGATGAAGGCCATCTGGGGCAAGCGTTCGAATTGGGTGAACTATGCTGCGGAATTACAGGGCGAGAAGGTAGGCGTGGCGATTCTCGATCACCCGTCGAACCCGGGGCATCCGACGAGGTGGCACGCGCGGGATTATGGGTTGTTTTCGCTGAATCCTTTTGGACAGCAGGCTTTCGATCCGACGCAAAAAGAAAACATCACGAAGCTGGCCAAAGGGCAGAAATTGAACTTTCTCTGGCGGGTGGTCATTCATCCGGATGAGGTTCCCGTGACGGCGCTGTACAAAGATTTTGTGGCTGCGAAGGTGAAGTAACTTGGTCTCCGTGGAGGTAGACAACCAAATTAGGCCTGAGGTTCCGGGACTCCAAGGTCTTTGCCGAGATCGATGAGGCTCTGCCAGATGCCTTGGGAAACAGGGATCCCGTTGACCTTGCGATCTGCTTCCGCGCGCCATTCCGGATCTCCGGCCACCATCACTTCGTCGTAACCCTTGGCCGCCTGCGAGGCCTTGACGAGGTTCACGAGAAAGCGCATCCGGTCGGTGAATTCGTCAAGCGGCATGAATCGCGCGACATCGATCGCCATGAAGAATTGGCTAGTTCGGATGGGTCGGTCCATCACGCGGAGGCCTCCCACTTGCGTACTCATTGCGCCGCCAGAGAGGACTGAGCAGAGGATCTCGATGAAGAAGGCAAGTCCGCTGCCTTTGTGGCCTCCAAGGGGCATCGGCGAGCCTTTGACGGCTTCAGCGGTATCGGTGGTGGGTTCGCCTTCCGCGTTGAGCGCCCAGCCCGCGGGGATTTCGGATTCGCGGCTGGCCTGCGCTTTGTAGATGCGATTCATCGCGACCGTGGTTGTCGCCATGTCCAGCAGCCAGAGCTCTTCGGATCCTGTCGGAAGCGAGACGCAGATGGGGTTGGTTCCGAAGCGGGCATCCCTGCCCTGCCACGGCGCGACGAGAGGAGTGGCGTTGCAGAAGACGAGGCCCATGAGTCCTTCGCGGGACATGATCTGCGCCCAGTAGGCGGCGGCTCCGAAATGGTTGGCTTCACGCGCAGTAACGGAGGCCATGCCGTACTGCTTCGCCATGCGGATGGCGTGCTGGCAGCATACGTTGGCGGTGACTTGGCCGACTCCATTTTGCGCGTCGAACACCATGCAGGCGGCCTCTTCGGATACGACTGTGCCTTTGGTGAGTGGATCGAAATTGCCGGCGCGAATCTGTGCGATGTAGGGCGGAATGAGCTGCACACCATGCGAATCGACTGCGCGGAGATTGGCCGCGACGAGCGAATCGGCGGTGAGTGCCGCGTCGTCCTCGGGGACTCCCGCGGCCTTCAGCAGTTTTGCCGCGAAAGCACGCAGGCGGTCGTGCGTGACAAGGATTTCAGACACTACGACTTCTTGACCAGAGCTTCGTAGTCTTTGTTGGTACGGCGGTCTGTGCGGCGCATGAGTTCCTTGGCCTGATCGAGTGTGGCGATGCCTCCGCGGGCGCCGATGGCGGTGCAGTTGAGCGCGGCCATGGCGTTCGAGAGTTCCAGATTTTCCTGAAGGGGCAGGCCCTTGAGAACGCCGTAGCAGAAGGCCCCATGGAAGACGTCGCCAGCGCCAGTGGTGTCGACGCAATTCACAACGAAGGCAGGCGAATAGTAGAAGCGTCCTCCGGAGCGGGCGAGGGATCCGTGCGCGCCCAACGTCATGGCTGCGACGGGCATCTTGTACTCTTCCTGGATCATTTGCAGAGCCTTGAAGGGATCGCGTTCGTTGGTCCACTGGGATGGGAATTCGCTGCTCGTGACGAGGTGCGAAACGTGGGGCAGAACCTTGTCGAAGCCGTGATAGATGGTGTCGACGTCGACGGTGACGGGCATACCTGCGCCGTGCGCGATCTCAGCGGCGCGCGCGACGGCGGTGGTGTCGTGTCCGTCGATGTGGAGCAATTCCGCGCAGAGAATCTTTTCAGGGGTGATCGATTCGGGCGCAAGTTTCAAGCAGTCGGGGCGGCTCCAAAGAACGGTGCGTTCGCCGGTGGTTTTATCGATGAGGATATACGCGGTCTGATTCGGGCAGTCTTTGCGGACCTCGACGTCGGTGATGTCGACGCCTGTGCCGGAGAGACTATCCATTTGGATGCGTCCGCGTTCGTCGTCGCCGACCGTGCCGATGTATTTGGCCCGTAGGCCGAGACTGGAGCAGGCGACCATGGCCGAGGCGACTTGACCGCCGGGGCTGAGCATTTCCGCATCGAAAGCGACTTTGCCGGCGTAGGCAGGGAAGTGCGAAAGCAGGATCAGAGTATCCGTGGCGTTCAGGCCGACGCCGACGACGTCGAAGTTCTTGGTCATTTTAGATCATTCTCTAGAATACTGGAGTCGGCTACTTCTTCAGAAGGAACTGGTCGGCGAAAAGCGCATCGATGCCCGACGAGTAGAAGCTACGCACGGCATCGCGAGGGTTGCAGACGAGAGGGTCACCAAACAGATTGAAGCTGGTGTTGTAGAGCACGGGCAATCCGGTTGCTTTACCTGCGGCGTGCAGCAAGCGATGATAAAGCGGATTGTCGGTGGCGCTGACGGTATGGACGCGCACGAGATCCTTGCCGAGTAGCGCGGATTCGAACGTTTTTATGTGCTGCGGGAGCACCTTGCCGACGGTGGCAAGAAAGCGGGAGTTGGGTCCTGTTTCGAAATACTCGGACGCCAGTTCGGCGGGGACAGAGGCGGCGAATTTCCGGAACGGCTCACGGTGCTTGATAAACGAATTGAGATTTTCTGTGGAATAGGGATTGCGCGGCGAGGCCAGGATGCTGCGGTTGCCGAGCGCGCGGGGTCCGAATTCCATACGGCCCTGCATCCAGGCGATGATCTGGTTGTCGCCGATGGCCTGCACGGCGCTGGCGATCAGTTCATCCGAGGTTCCGAGATATTGAAAACGCAGTTTGCAGTTCTCGAGAATCTTTTTGAATTCGCCGGCGGAATATCCTGGCCCAAGGCAGAGGCTGTCCAAATCGACGGGTTTTTTCCAGGCGGCGAAGGCTGCGCCGAGCGCGGTTCCGGCATTGCCGGCGGCAGGTTGGACGAAGACGTTTTTGAAACGGCCGGAGCGTTCGAGGGCTGCAATGAGCAGCGCATTGAAGAAGAGTCCGCCGGCAACGCAGAGGTTTTCACCTTCGCCAGCGAGGTCGATCACGTATTCTTCGATGGCCTTCTGCAGTCCGCCGGCAACCAGGGAGCGGACGCGTTCGAGGGGAACGACCTGATCGGCGAGGCCGAGTTCCGTGTAGAAACGGCTGGAAAATCCGCCATAGCGGAGGCGGTTGGCGTCGAAGTAGTTGGGGTCGTTGAGGGCCCGGCGAAAGACGGGCGCGAGGGAATCATCGCCGTTAGTGGAGAGCCATTGGACTTTGTGTTCGTCGGCACCGGCTTCGAATCCGAGGAATTCGGTGACGCGGCTGTAGAGTTCGCCAGCGGAATCGGGGTAGTGGAACTCGCGATCGATACGGAGTTCGTTGTTGGATGCGAGCCAGCGCGCGCCGCAACGGAAGTCGCCGGAGCGATCGAGAGTGAGGACGACGGAATTGTCGAATCCCGAGACATAGTAGGCGGAGGCGGCGTGGGCGACGTGATGTTCGACGACCATGACTTGGGCTTTGGGGAAAAGCGCGCGTAGGCGGAGGTGGATGGCGGTGCCCTTCCCCATAGAAAATGGGCGGGCGACGGCGACAATATGAATATGGTCGGCTTTAATTTTCCCGATTTCCAGGCAGGTGTCAATTGCGGCTTCCGGAAGTTGGCCAGGAAGATGCGAGCGGCGGAGTTTGCTCTGTTCGACGGCGGCGGTCAGCTTGCCGTTCTGAAGGAGGCAGCATGCGGCGTCATTGAGGATGCCTCCGAGTCCGAGGATATTCATGTTTATACTCCTTTGAGGCGCGAGACCACTCGCGGGCGTCCGATGCAGGAGAAGATGGCGAAGGCGCTGGGTCCGGCGTGCTGTCCGGTGAGGGCGGCGCGGGAGGCGTTGATCAAGACACCGGCTTTGACGCCACGCTCTTCCGCGAGTTTGCGGAGTTCGGCTTCGGCGGATTGTTCGGTGAATTCCGATGCCGCTTCGATGCGCGCACCGAGTTCGCGCAGGAGTTCGCGCGCGCCGGGAACGTTGAGTTTTTCGAGGGCCTGGGGCTCGATGGCCGGGGGATCCGGCGAGAAATAAGGCAGGCCTTTGGTTGGAAAATCAAGCAGCGTGGCATAGCGGGCCCGCAGAACGTCGACGACGTGCGTGAATTCGGCGTCGTTTTGGGGGATCGGCACTCCTGCGGTGGTCAGAGCGATGCGTGCTTGTGCCGCGAGTTCTTCAGCCGGAATCGCGCGCATGTGCTGCGAGTTCAGCCAGAGCGCCTTGGGATCGATTGGGTCGGCATCGCTGAAGTTGACGACGGCATTCGATTTGTTGACGCCTTCGAAAGTGAAAGCGTCAATGATTTCCTGGCGGGACATTTGCTCACGGTTGTTCTTCGGCGACCAGCCAAGCAGGCAGAGGAAATTGACGTAGGTGTGCGGCAGGAATCCGGCATCGCGATAGGTGAGGACGCTGACGACGGGCCCGTGGCGACGCTTCGAAAGTTTGGATCCATCGGGAGCGATGAGCAAGGGCAAGTGCGCGAAGGTGGGCGGGGTTGCGCCGAGAGCGTCGAAAATCAGGACGTGCTTGAAGGTGTTGGTGAGGTGATCCTGACCGCGGATGATGTGGCTGATGCGGGTGTCGACGTCATCGGCACAGGAGGCCAAGTGATAGGTCGGCATGCCATTGGAGCGGAGCAGTGCGAAGTCCTCGATGTCGGCGCCGGCTTTGGACTGCTCTCCGAAAACTTCGTCTTTGAAGGTCACGAGTTGGCCAGCTTCGCGGGGCACGCGGAAGCGGAGGACGAAGGATTCGCCAGATGAGGCGCGGCGATCGCTTTCTTCGCGGGAAAGTTCGCGCATGTCGGGGTTGAAGAGCCAGGATCCGCCTTCGAAGGATTTTTCTGCGGAGTTGTCGATGGCTGGGGTGAAATCGCGGTAGGCGAGTCCGCGTTCGAAGATTTGCCAAGCGGATTTGGCGTGAAGATCGAGGCGCTCGGATTGGCGGTAGTATTCGTCCCAGGCGAGATCGAGCCATTTGAGTCCATCAAAAATGGAATCGATGGAGGCTTGGGTGTTGCGTTCGAGGTCTGTATCGTCGAGGCGTAGGATTACGGTTCCGCCATTGCGGCGCGCGTAGAGCCAATTGAAGATAAAGGTTCGTGCGCTACCGATGTGGAGGTAGCCGGTTGGCGAGGGAGCGAAGCGGACTCGGATCATTCCTCTTCAGGATAACCCGCACGTCTGTGGACTCTCGATTCGCGTCGAGGCTACTTCAGCAGTCCTTCGCGATGCAGCCGGGTTACCATTGCGGCGCGCGAGGTGACGTTCAGCTTCGCGAAAATCCGAAGCATGTAGGTGCAGACCGTCCACGCACCGATATCCAAGACTCCAGCACTGATTTTATTGATTTTATTGGGATACCCTGCCGCGACCGCCGCGACCATTCTCGCGATTTCTTGTTCCCGTGGCGAGTGGCTGCCGTGGACCGCGGGCGTACGCAACTCGATCACTGCCTGCAAGGCTCCGCTGATGGATGTCAGCCAGGCGCTGGCTCAGTGCTGGCAGGACTTGACGGAGCGGATCGGGACGCCTGGGTTGAGGATGCGCGAGGCGGCGGCTTCGGCGGTGTTGAATGAGCCGGTGTCGGCGTAGGGTTCCAGAGTTCAGGGGAGAGGAGTGAGTTTTATGGCCAAGAACGATCCTCATCAAGAGGATCACTGGATCAAGGTCTGCGGCAAGATTCTCGATACGAACGGCAACGCAATCGAGGGAGTCCGCGGTGCCCTTCTTTACGGCTACAAGATCGAGAAGACCTTTGTGTGTTCCTCGGTTGGCGACTTTAGCGTCGAAGGGCAGGGGGTCACGCATGTCGGCTTTGGCCGTGCCTTTGCAACGCCGACGGCGGCATACGTTCTTCAAAGCGAAGAGGCAGCGGTGCTGCTTCCTGACGATTGCGGACAAGAGCTGACTATGCCGACGCTACACTATCGTCAGCTCTCGGGGGAAGGGACTGCCTTGAGAAACCGCAAGCGAAGGTTAGAGCCTCCGGCGTTGCTTAGAGAGAGGAACGCCGTCTTCGCTTGATCGACCTAGGTGTGGTTCGTCGCTGGCTCGGCCACGGGTGTTGGCTTAGCGTCGCATCCTGCGGCGACCAGATTGCCTAGGCTTTGTGAGAACGCAGCCATGACTTTCACGTCCAGGTCGCTGTCTGCGTGAAAGCCTCCAAAGGTCTTGACGTATGCCAAGTTGCTGTAAAGGGGGTCTTTGTAGTTGGCGATCTGACCGTGTTCAAAGGCGATGCGCAATTCGCGGACTCCCTCTTCGACCGTCTTCGAGCACTCGAATCCTAGCCGTTCGCGGATCTTTTGGAACGATACCCGGTAATTGCGTTTATCGGCGTTTTCGACGTTTTCGACGCGTGTGTCCGGGAATTCGGCGCGGATGAGATCGGCGACTTGGGACAGGTTGTAGTTCAAGCGGTCGTCTCCGACGTTGAAGATTTCGCCACTGACCTGATCGACAGGGGCCTCGAGCGCTTGGCAGACGGCTTCGGCGACGTCCTCGACGTGAATGAAGGGTCGCCATTGATCGCCGTTGAAGATCGTGATTACTCCTTCCTGGAAGGCCTTCGCTGTGAGGAGATTCACCACCAGATCGAAGCGGGGCCGGGGTGCGAGGCCGAAGACGGTCGCGAAGCGCAGGATGACCGGATGGAATGTATCGGACGTCGCATCCAGCAGAACTTTTTCGGAGTTCAGCTTGGTTTCGGCATAGAGCGAGATTGGAGCAGTGGCGGACTGCTCGTCCATCAGGTATTCCGAAAGGCCGTAGACGCTACAACTCGAGGCGAACAGGAAACGCTGGACCCCGTGTCCCTTGGCGATCTCCAGCATCATGCGCGTCGCGGCATAGTTGATCTCGCGGGCGTTCTGGTCGTCGGCCGCGCAGGCGGGATCTCCGACGATGGCAGCGAGATGGATCACATCCCGGACTCCAGACATGGCGCGTACGACGTCTTGGATGTTGCGGCAGTCGCCATGGATGAATTCAAGGCGTGGATGTCCCAGAACTGAAGCGATTGCGGAGTCTCCGTACGTGAGCTTGTCCAACAGCCTGACGTGCAGTCCGCGATCGAGTAGCTTGCGAACGATGATCGAGCCGATGTATCCTGCTCCACCGACGACGAGCACTGGCACCGGTCCTCCGGAAGCGACGACTTCAAACTCACTTTCCGACGGTTTGGAAGCGAGGATGGGTCCAATGCGGGTATTCTCGAGCCAGCTATTGAGCCAGCGTGCGCCGATGACGCCGACCGTCACGAGGATGGGCAGCACGATCATCGAACTTCGAGGGAGGAGATCCTCTCGGGTGATGATGAGGCTCGCGGCGACGTACAGCAACGAAGCGAGCCCGCATCCGCGGAAGAGGGTTGGCCATTTGTAGCGGGTTTCATAGCCGCGGGTCCGCGTATAGACGCCGGTCAGCAGAAGCACCAAGGGGAAAACGGTGGCGAGCACCGGGAACTGGTTGATGTATCGGCTGCGGAGCGTATCGATGAAAAAGCTGCGGCTAAGAATCTCTTCCTGCAGGAAGAAGATGTAGTAGCTGAACGTGAACAGGAGCGACAGAATCGCGGCCAATTGAACAATGGCCATGTCTGCCAGCATGCGGGGCAACGCCTCGCGAGTTTTGAAATCGCGTAAATGAGCGATCATGTTGATTAAACTCCTCGGCACAGTACGGCCTGCTAATGAATACTATTTTGCGGGTACCCCAAATGCGGGTAGGTGGCTAGACCAGCCCGTTGGCCATTAGCGAGTTGCTTCACGCAATACCTTCTTCAGAGTTTCCGCAGAATACTCTATCGCCTCAGAGGTCAAGGTGGGATGCACGAGCATCATCAAGGATGTCTCCCCGAGTTCCTTGGCGACGGGCAGTCTTTCGGACTGTTTGAGTCGATTTTTCGCGAAGGCTCTTTCCTGGTACATCTCACTGCAACTTCCGGCGAGACACGTTACGCCTTCGCGCGAAACTTCGCTCAGGATGCGGTCTCGGCTCCAACCGCTTCGCAGCGCTTCGGGGCGCACAAAGGCATAGTATTTGTAATACGAATGCTCGATCTCCGACGGCGGCAGCGTCAGACGAATTGCCGACTCCTTGGCCAAGGCGGCATTCAAACGCCCCGCATGCCTGCGGCGAATTGTGATCCAGTCATCCAACTGCGTCAGGCACTGGCGTCCGAGCACACCCTGGATCTCGAGCATCCGCCAATTGGTGCCAAAATCCTCATGAAGCCAGCGGAACCCAGGCGGATGCTGTTTTTCATAAACAGTGTTGTAGCTCTTGCCATGATCTTTGTATGACCAGGCGCGGCTCCAGAGGTCCTTGTCGTTGGTGGTGACCAAGCCGCCCTCGCCTCCCGTCGTCATGATCTTGTCCTGACAGAAGGAAAAGGCATTGATCACACCCATGCTTCCGGCGGGCCGCCCCTTGTAGTACGAGCCGTGGGCTTGAGCACAGTCCTCGATTACGGCGATATTGTGCGCTTTGGCGAGGTCGAGAATCGTATCCATATTGCAGGGCCAACCGGCGAGATGGACGGCAATGATCGCTTTGGTTCTCAGTGTGATTTTCGGAGCGATCGTCGCCGCGGTGATGTTCTGAGAATCAAGATCGACATCCGCGAAGACCGGGGTCGCGCCGCGCATGACCACGCAACTCGCGGAGGCGATGAACGAGCGCGGGGTGACGATTACTTCGTCTCCCGATCCGATACCGAGGGCGTACAAGGCCAGCTCGAGGGCCAGCGTGCCATTGGACAACGCAATCGCGTGCTGGACGCCCAGTTTTTGCGCGTATTCGCGCTCAAACTCACGGCACTCGTTGCCGGTCCAGTAGTTGACCTTACCGGAGGCGAGGACGCGGCTGACGGCCGCGATGTCCTGCGCAGAAAAGTGTGGCCAGGGTCCGAAGACTGGCTTCGATCGCCCGGGAGGAGAGTCATTGGCCAGGGCTCCGGGAGCGACGATGGATGGTTGTCTGACAGCTGTTGTGCTCAAGTTAGATTTCCTTCTTCAGAGCGAGAACATTGGGAGAGAATCGCGGCATTGTGACGTCGCCACTCCGGTCGATTCCTCTCCGTCCGAGGGCAACTTTTAAAGTGCCCCAGATTATGACGGCATCGAGGTGCAGGCTACAGTTTTCGATGTACCAGATATCGAGTTCAAACTTTTCCGGCCAAGAGATGGCATTGCGACCGTTGACCTGCGCCCACCCGGTAATACCCGGGCGTACCTCATGACGCCGCCGCTGGCGTTGGTCATAGAAATTTAGGTAGTCCGCTAGCAAGGGCCGGGGTCCGATGAGCGACATATCTCCTTTAAGAACATTCCAGAGTTGGGGCAGTTCGTCCAAACTGGAATCGCGCAGCCAGCGGCCCAGCGTCGTCAGACGGATGTGATCCGGCAGCATTTCGCCTTTGGTATCGCGGGCATCCGTCATCGTGCGGAATTTGTAAAACACGAAGGGTCGATTTCCCAATCCGCCCCGCTGTTGGCGAAAGAGGACAGGACTGCCCATTCTGCGCCGGATCAGGATCCACAGTGGCAAGAGAGCGGGCGATAGCAGCAAGAGTGCCAAGGCGGAGACTGCGATATCGACGAGGCGTTTCAGCGTCATGATGGGTCACCTGTGGGCTGGCCGCGCTGCAGGAACGGCGGGCGCGGGTGCGTCTTTCAAGCAGAGTTCTTCGAGGATTCCCAGGTAGGATGCGGCCAATCGCTCGCGAC
>ENA-ORBV01000810-ORBV01000810.1-microbial-mat-metagenome-genome-assembly--contig:-NODE-810-length-71202-cov-52.885469_pt1 | contig 71202 bp, 59 predicted proteins | sample MGYA00237777_ERZ505514 | MGnify/ENA primary metagenome ERZ505514 (study PRJEB26160, sample SAMN06269048) | microbial mat metagenome | isolation source: Oligotrophic lake microbial mat | place...
CAACGAGGCGGACGGGAATCGAACCCGCAACCACCGGCGTGACAAGCCGGTACTCTAACCAATTGAGCTACCGCCCCAAACAGCGAGCCCGGCAGTGTACCGGGGGTCCCGGGGCAGTCAAGAGTACGTGAAGCGGCCCGGGGGCATGCCGGTCATGCCAGACATGGCCTCGCGATTCCCCGCGCAGGCGTGCCCGTCCGCAAACCTGCGATGGGCTGCTACGCCTCGCTCCAGTTGCGGCCAATCGAGGCATCCGCGACCAGCGGAACCTTGAGGCTCATCGCTCCCGACATCCGCTCGATCACCAGTTGCTTCAGCGACTCGGCCTGCGGCTCCTCGACCTCGAAGACCAGTTCGTCGTGGATCTGAAGGAGCATCTTCGCTCCCGGGAATCGAGGTGGGACGGCGCGGTGGAGGTCGATCATCGCCAGCTTGATGAGGTCGGCCGCGCTCCCCTGCACCACCGTGTTGATGGCAATCCGCTCGCCCAGGGCGCGCTCCTGCGGATTGCGGGAGTGGATCTGCGGGACGGCCCGCCGCCGCTTGAGCATGGTCTCGACGAAGCCGTGCTCGCGGGCGAAGCTCACGCACGACTGGAGGAACGCATCGATGCCGGAGAATCTCGCCTTGTAGTCGGCGATGATCTGACTGGCCCGTTCGTTGGTCGTCCCGCCGCCGAGGCGCCGCGCCAGCCCGAAAGCGGTGATCCCGTAGACGATTCCGAAGTTGACCATCTTGGCGGTCCCGCGCTGGCCGGAGGTGACCTCCCCGACCGGGACGCCGAAGACCTCGGCGGCCACCGCGGTGTGGATGTCGAGCCCTCGGCGAAAGGCGTCGATCAGTCCCTCGTCGCCCGAGAGATGGGCCAGCACCCGCAGTTCGATCTGCGAGTAGTCGGCGCTGACCAGCACGTTTCCAGGCTCGGCCACAAAGGCCTTGCGGATGGCGCGCCCGACGTCGGTGCGGATGGGGATGTTCTGGAGATTCGGATCCGATGAACTGATCCGACCGGTGGCGGTGCCGGTCTGATGAAACGATGCATGGACCCGCCCCGTCGATCGATCGACGGCCAGCTCGAGGGCGACCAGATAGGTGTTCACCAGCTTGGTCAACTGGCGGTACTCGACGATGAGCTCGGGCAGGGCGGTCGTGGTCACCTCGGCCGCCAGCTTCTCGAGCACCTCCTGGTCGGTCGAGGGGCCGGTCTTGTTGCGGCGAATCACCTTGAGCCCGAGTCCGGGAGGATCTGCGTCGGGTGTGTTGAAGAGGACCGCGGCGAGCTGCTTGGGAGAATCAGGATTGAACGGATGAGGCGCAGCCTCGACGATCTTCGCTCGCAATCCGTCGATCCGTCCGGCCAGTTCGCCGCGCTGCCGCCGCAGCTCCTCGACGTCGAGCCGGATGCCGTTCCATTCGATCTCCGCCAGCACCGCAACCAGCGGCATCTCCAGATCGCGGAAGAGGCTGTCGAGCCCCATCTCGTGCACCTGGGGGAGCAGCACGCCACGCAGTCGCAGGGCCACGTCGGCATCCTCCGCGGCGTAGGGACCGGCGACGGAAAGCGGGGCCTCGTCGAAGCGCCGCTGGGCCCGCCCTTCGCCGATCACATCTGCAATCGGAGTGCACTCGTGATTGAGGAGACCGCGAGCCAGTCCATCGAGACCGTGACTCGATCGGGTTGCGTCGACCACATGGCTCGCCACCATCGAGTCGCTCTCGATGCCCCTGAGGCGAATGCCGGCGCGGCGCAGGACGTTCATGTCGAACTTGAGATTGTGTCCGCACTTCGGAACCGACGAATCCTCCAGAATCGGACGGAGGAGTTCCACCACCTCCTCGACCGAGCAGTGCGTGGATTGCTCCGGCGACCGAGTCGGGATGTAGACCGCTCTGCCGGGAGCAATCGACAGCGAGACGCCGCAGAGGTTCGCCGAGACTGCGGCGAGCCCGTCGGTTTCGGTGTCGAGGGCGAGCACCTCCGCGCCGCGAGTCGATTCGATGAAGGCCACGATCTCCGCGCGGCGGCGCAGGGTGGCGTAATCGCCGGCGGCAGTGTCCTGGCGAAGGGCGGGGGCGGCGGTGTCCTCGAAGAGCGAACCGACCGGGGCCTGCTCGGCGCGGTCGCGGGCCCGTTCGGCGCTGCGCAGCGACGACTCGCGCATGAGTTCCAGTGAGACCTCCGGGGCTGCCGCTGCTCGGCTCGCGTCGACTGCACCTCCCGACAGCACCGCTCGAAGCTCGTCCTGGTAGCGGTTGAAGGCCAGGTCCTTCAGGGTCGAGATCAGCGGGTCGAGTAAGACCTTCGCCCGCCACGCCTCCCCCACCGCAGCCCGAGCAAGATCGAACTCCACTTCGACATCGTCCTTGAGCCGCACCAATTTCAGATTGAGCGGCAGGCGATCTCGAGTAGCCTCGATGTTCTCGCGGCGTTTGCCCTTGAGCTCTCCCAGATGATCGAGCAGGTTCGCCAGGGATCCGTACTGGGTGATGAGCTGCGCTGCGGTCTTCGGGCCGATTCCCGGGACTCCCTTCACGTTGTCGACGCTGTCGCCCATCAGAGCGAGCATGTCGACCACCTGGTCGGGACGGACGCCCTTGCCGTCGAAGAGATCCTCGACCGTCACCGCAACCCCGGTGTGCGCATCGAAGAGCTCGACGTGGTCGTCGAGAAGCTGCCCGAGGTCCTTGTCCTTGGAGACGATCCGCACGCGGAGATCGGGGCGCTCGCGGCGCAGGCGACGGACGATCGTGGCGATGACGTCGTCGGCCTCGACTCCCTCCTCCGCCAAGACCGGGATATTCATCTGTTCAAGAATCGACAGACAGCGCTCGACCTGAGGGTGGAAGTCGCTCGGCGGCGGATCGCGATTGGCCTTGTACTCCGGGTCGAGTTCCGATCGAAAGGTCTTCCGATCGCCGCTGGCATCGATCACCACCGCGAGGTACTCGGGTCGCTGCTCGCGAAGCAGCTTGAGGATCATGCCGACGAAGCCGAAGGTCAGATTGGTCGGTTCGCGGGTGACCGGGCTCGACAGACCCGAGCGGATGGCGTGATAGGCCCGGAAGAACTGGGCGTGTCCGTCGATGATGTAGAGGGTGGGAGCCGACGACACGGTTTGCCTTCAGCGGGCCGCAGGGGCGGATCCGGCGTGCAGGGCGCGCAGCGCTGCGAGATAGGCCGGCCCCGGCTCGCGATCGCGCCTTTTCATCACCGCCCGCATGGTCTCTTCGAACTTCTCGAAGCGGAAGCGCCGGGCCCCCGACGAGTCCTCGTCGGTGAGCCAGGCGAAGGCGGGAACAAGTGCCGGCGGCGGCGTCGCGACGGCCACCATCGAACCGGTGCCGAGGACGGTCCCGGTCATGATCCGCGAGCCGATTGCGATCTTGACGTGGTCCCCCATGACCGCGCCCATGAACTGCCGTCCGGTGCGTTCCCGCGGACCGTCGGCGGAGAGCCGGACGCTCACTTCGCCGTAGGTGTTGAGCAGGTTGGAGTTGTCGGTTCCGGCGCCGATGTTCACCCACTCGCCGATGATCGAGTCGCCGAGGAATCCGTCGTGGGCCTTGTTCGAGTAGCCCTGGAAGATCGTCCCGGAGATCTCGCCGCCGACCTTGCAGCGCGGCCCGATCACGGTGTTGCCGCGGATCACGGCGCGCTCGACCACCGTGCTGCCGCGGCCGATTGCGCAGGGACCGACGAGGGTCGCGTGGGGGCGGATGATGGCGTCCTCGTGAATTGCCACGGGCCCGTGCTCGGCATCGATCACGACGCCGGGCCAGACTCGGGCGGAGGCGTGAATGGAGATCGGTGCGTCGCCGATGGCCACGGCCGGCTCGGCTTCGCGGGAGCGCAGCGGTCGGTCGGTTGCGACATCGAGGGCAATCGTCTTCCCGAGCGCCGCGAGGATCTCCCACGGTCTCGAGATCAACAGGCCCTCGACCGGCCTCGTACGCACTCCCGCGAGGTCGGCAATCGACTCAATCGGCCGCGAATCGTCGCCGGCTCGCTCGAGAAGCAGACGTGCGGACTCGGGCGCCAGGTGAGCCATCACCAGATCGCCCGAGGCGGCATCGACGATGATCTCGTCGGGCCCGAGTGAATCGATGGCGTGGAGGTCGGGCGTCAGCCAGCGGCCGTTGAGTAGGACGAGGCGCTGGGCAGCCGGCAGCTCGTTGACTGGAATGAGCGACCTCTCGCGCAGGGCGGCCACGAGATGCACGGGGACCCAGAGCGCCGTCAATCGATCGCCGACGAGTCGGGCAACGCGACGGACGGTGGTGTCGGCCCCGGTTCGAAACTCGAAGGTGGCGCGCAGATCACCCAGCGGACCGAAGCGGCCGCGACCGTCGTCGACGAGCACGATGGGCGCCTTCGGGGCGAGCATGCTCACCACTTCCCGAGACGTTGCCCATGGGTCTGGAATCCCCAGATGGGCACGGTGCGGACCAGGAACCACCCGACGGGAATCGCCGCGGCGCCCGACGCGAGTGCCTGCAGGGCGCTGCGACCGAGTTCCGAGAGCGAGGTGCGGCCTCCGAAGACCACCGGTGCATCCGGATAGCTCGAGCGGATCGTCCAGATCATGACCACGACCAGGCTGGCCGCGACCGCAAAGAGCACTGTGAGCACCGCCAGCGTGAGCGGATTGCGGCGGAAGACCATGGTGCGCAGGGGGAGGAGCAGATTGGCCGCGAAGAAGTATCCGAGCGCCCGAGGCCCCGCGATCTGGAATGCGTTCAACCCCTCACCAATTGGCGGGGGGCAGAGATCGAGCAGGAGACCCAGCAGAAGGCACGCCCACATCACCGTCACCCGCGGGGCCGCCAGGGCGACGAAGGTCGCCAGGATCGGAGTGAGCTGGGGCGTGATGCTCCCGATTGCAAAAACCGACATGAAGGAGATGTCGAGCGCCACGAAGAGCAGTGCGGCGATCAGAAAGACGCCCCATCTCACGAGTCACCCTCTTCCCAATTGGCGTCCCCATCACCGTCACCAGTGCGCCGCGGCTCGACCTTGATGACGATGGTCCGCAGCTCGTGCAGTGCGTAGACCGGAACGACGCGCAGCCGAAGTCGCAGCGGCTGATCATCACGCGGCTCGACCTCGGCGATCTCGCCCACGATCATCCCCCGCGAGGATTCCGGCCACGCGGGATCGTCGAGGACCACGCTGTCGCCGGGAGCGACGCGCCAGGAGCGATCGCAGTCCGCCGCGAAGCTGCCGTCGAGTGCCGGCGTGAGCAGCAGTCGCAGCGGCGCAGGCGAGGCGTTCCCGGGTTCCGGATCGGGCATCAGCGCCGCGTGCAGCCGGCCGACCGAGGGATCGTTGCTCGGCACCAGGAGCGAGGTCAGGGCGCCGACTTCCTGGGCCACTCGCCCGACCAGATGGGCGCCGCGGAACACGGCGACGTCGCCGGGCTTGACGCCGCTGCGGCTCCCCACGTTGATTCGCACCGCTCCGCGCAATCCCTCGGGACCGCGACCGATCACATCGGCCCGGATCGGATCGAAGCTGCTGCCACGATCGAACTGCTCGGCGAGTCGGAAGTCTTCGAGCTGCGTCAGCAGCTGGTCCACACGCAGCCGCTCGGCGCTCCACAGCTCCCGCAGGCGGTCGCGCTCGGCGACGAGGAGTTCGATCTCTTCCGGGGCACCTCGCAGCGGATCGCTCCCCGGGCGAAGCCAGATCCGCACGTCGTTGCCGAGGTCGGCTATCGGGGCCATGGGCAGGCTCACGATTGCGGCGATGTCGCCGACCCACCAGAGCGCGCGGCGCGGCAGAAATGACAGGACGAGCAGGAGCCCGACAGTGATCACGACCGGACGAATGCTCTGGACGGCGGCTCGAGCCATCGGTTCCTCGGCAGGCGGTCACGACTGAACGCGGGGGCGTCCTGCTGGGCGACACGGCGCCCGGAACCGGACCCGGAACCGGACCCGGAACCAGACCCGGAACCAGACCCGGAACCGGACCCGGAACCAGACCCAGAACCAGACCCAGACCGGAGCAGAGGCTCCGGGCGGCGCATCACTCGTCGCGACTGCTCTGCATCGTCTCCTTCCACTCGTCGAGGTTCTCGAGATAGATGCTTGTTCCGCGAGCGACGCAGGTGAGGGGATCGTCGGCGATCTTGACGTCGAGGCCGGTGGCGTTGGCAAGCACCACGCCGATTCCACGGAGCAGGGCCCCGCCGCCGGCGACGGTGATGCCGCGATCGACCAGATCGGCGGCGAGTTCAGGCTCCGCCCGTTCGAGCGTGCGGAGCACCGCTTCGACGATGGCATGCACCGGTTCCTGAAGCGCTTCGCGGATCTCCTCGCTGCTCACCACCGTCTTGCGGGGGAGGCCGGAGACCATGTCGCGACCGCGCACTTCCATCGTGCGGGCCTCCTCGACGGGCGCCGCCGAGCCGATCTCGATCTTGATCCGCTCCGAGGTCTGCTCGCCGATGGTCAGGTTGTAGGTCTTCCGCATGTGGTTGATGATGGCTTCGTCGAAGTCATCACCGGCCACGCGGACGGATTCGCAACTGGCAATGTCGGCCAGCGACATGATCGCCACTTCGGTGGTGCCGCCGCCGATGTCGACGATCATGCTGGCAGTCGGCTCGGCCACCGGGAGTCCGGCGCCGATCCCCGCCGCCATCGGCTCGTGGATCAGATAGACGAGTCGGGCTCCGGCCCGCTGCGCGGATTGCAGCACCGCCTGCGTCTCGACCTCGGTGATGCCCGAGGGCACCGCGATCACGACCCGCGGGCCGAGAATGCGGCTGCGGCCATTCACCTTGCGGATGAAGTAGCTCAGCATCGCCTCGGTGATTTCGAAGTCGCTGATGACCCCGTCCTTGAGCGGACGGACCACGGAGATCGAGCCCGGGGCCTTGCCCAGCATTTCCTTCGCCGCCCAGCCGACCGCGGTGCCGTTGTTGAGAACCTGGTTGGTTCCCTTGCGGACGGCGACGACCGACGGCTCGTTGAGCACGATGCCCTCGCCGCGCACGCAGACCAGGGTGTTGCAGGTGCCCAGGTCGATTCCCATGTCGACGCTGAACCAGCCGAGGAAGCGATCAAGCAGATCCACGGGATGAACGCTCCGTCATGAGGGCTGCCTGGAGATGGAACACGGGACGATGGGACCGATGTGAAGATGCGGACGACTGAGAGGTCGGATCCACCGACCCGTCCGTTCATCGGCCGCAACGGCGATGGTTCGGCAGTTTATCGGGAGTCGCGGTCGACGAGTGACGACATCGCTGGCCAGCCGGCACATCGACGCGGATACCGCACTGGCGGCGGCAAAACATGAGCGCGGCTGGCCAAACCAGCCGCGCACGGTGCGGGGTGATGCGTCAGCCGGCGCTCGCCGACCATCGCAGGGCTCACTGGACAAGCGCGAACAGACCACCCTGATCTCGGTCGGAGGCCTTGCTGTGCTCCATGTTTCGCATCGCCAGCAGGGCGATCCCGGCGATCAGGACGAGTGCCGCGATCCCCAGGAGAGCGGTGTAGACATCGATGTCTCCACCGGCGCGACGGGTTGGTGTTCCGAACTGGCTCATGGCGTGGACCCTTTCGTGGCGCGTTTCGTGGAGCTTGTCGTGGAGCTTGTCGTGGAGCTTGGGGGGGGGCCGCGGGTTGAAGTCAGGATCGGACTCAACGCGACGGGCTGGATCAGCCGCCGGCCTTGGCGATGACCCGCTGTCCGGGCTTCGCTTCGCCGCGCGCCGCCGCGTCCTCGAGCTCGACGACGCCCGTGGAGCGGTTGACGTCGACCTTGACGATGCGGAGGTTTCCGATGAAGGTGCCGCCGTCGGCAATGGTCATCAGCCAGCCTTCCTGGACGCCGTCGCGGCTGCCGGCCGAGATCTCGGCGAGGACGCCGTCGGCGCTTCGCCGCACGTTGAGGACTGCCGCAGTCAGATCGCGATCGGGGACGACTCCGCCGGCCGAGGCCCGGCGAGTCTCGGGGAGCTTCCCGACATAGGCGATGTACCTGGCGACCTCGCCAAGAGCGCGATCCTTCTCGTCGACGACCTGCTTGAGCTGTTCCTGAAGGTCGCGGCGGGCCGCCTCCATGGTCTGAAGATCGTTCTCCGTCTTCCGCAGCCTTTCATCGATTTCGATGAACCGACGCTCGGCGGCAAGGGCCTTCTCGCGCTCGCCGCGAAGCTCGCCGACGAGGAGTTCCTTGAGTTCGGAGTCGGCCTTGAGCGAGGCTGCGAGAGTGGCGAGCTGCGTCGACATGCTGGACTGCGCGGTCTTGGCCGCAGCCATCTCGGTCTCGAAGCGACGGAGGTCTCCGTCCTTCGAGTCCCGTTCCTTGCGGACGTTGCTCAGGTCGCTCTCGAGCGTCTGCTTCTCGCTGATGAGCCGCTGCTCGCTGCTTGCAAAGCCCTGCTTCGCCAGCTCGAGCGAGGCGTTCGCCGCCTTCGCCTGCGAGGAGGCGTCGAGGAACCTGCTCCGATAGGTGCCCTCGTTGCGGGCGTACACGACCACGAGGGGCGTGAGCATGACGGCCAGCAGGGAGACGAGTACGACAAAGATCTTTGTCAGAACGTGCACAGGGGGAGTTCCTCGGCTTGCGGAAGAGGGCGTTTGTAACGGTGTGTTGCGAACGTGTCAATCACGACCGTCGGTCGTGAGCCGGACGACGGCGCCGGCTGCGGCGACCTGAACCACCGGATCAGAGTCCTGAAGGAGTCGGGTCACGGCGGCCATGGCCTCGGCGCCCCCCAGCGCTCCGAGGGTGGTCGCGGCCTGACCTCGGAGGTCGGCCCGCGGAGAGAGCGCAATCTCGGACGCGAGGGCCGCCGCCTCGGAGGGAGCCGCTCCGATCTCGGCCAGCGCCTGCAGCGCCGCCAAGCGGATTTCGTCGGGCCGCTGATCCGGGCCGTCGGCCATCACCAGGCGCTCGAGGAAGGTGACCGAGCGGCCATCCTTGACCCGGCCGGCGATCTGGCACGCCAGAATCACCAGCTCGGCCTGTTCGGGCGGCGCGAAGAGGGCGGCGCGAATGGGATCAGCGGCTCGTTCGTTGCCGAGCTTGACCTGGGCTTCGGCGACCTGGAGTTCGACCAGTCGCACCCGGGCCTCGTTGGTCAGATGGAGGCCGCGACCGAGGGCGCCCTCGAGCAGCGGGATCGCAGTCGGATTCCCGAGTTCGCCGAGCACGAAGACGGCGTTGCCGCGCACCTCGGGATCCTCGCTGAGCGACATCGCCGCCAGCGGCGTGGGGTCGACGGGCTGCCCGCAGCGCTTGAGGGCGAAGATGGCCGCCGCCCGCACCGAGGGGAACTCGTCTCGCAGCATGGGTTTGATCTCGGCAGCGAGATCACCCATGCGGGTATTGCCGGCGCTCATGGCGCTGACAAAGCGCACGCCGCGATTGGAATCGACCAGACCGCGCTGAATCGCCGGACGAGCGGCGGCGGGGTCGGAGGAGAGGGCCTCGATGGCATTGGCTCGCAACAGCGGCGACGAGGAGTCGCTCGCCTGGGCGAGAATTCGAAGTGCGGTGGTGCGGGCGTCGCCATCGGCTTCGACGGCGATCTGGCCCTGCGGCCTGGACGACGCCGGAGCCATCGGGCGCTGGGCCGCGGCGGCGTAGCTGGAGCTGCGCTGCTTGCTGCTCCATTCGTTGCTCGGACCACTCGAGGAGGGACCCACGCATCCCCCCAGACCGAGGGCGAGGCCCATGAGAATGGAGAGACTGGTGACGCTGGAGACACTGGTGACCCTCATGCGACTCATGCGACTCATGCGACTCATGACACCCGGAACCCACGCCGCCTGAGGCGCGACGCGACGTGGTTCACACACATGCTGGGCTGACGCGTTTCTCATCATGGGCTCCCGGCTCGACCAACTGCGTGATCAACTGGCTGGCACGCTTCGAAATCAGATACTCGCTCCGGCGAATTCGGTTCGGCCGCGTCGGGGCAAACCGCCCCAGAGTCTCCCGTGAACTGGCTTACGGGGAGGAACACGACCTTGGCCGACGGAGCCGTGAACGGATGCTCGCCGCGACGAGCACGGTCGTCAACGCCAGACAGGCGTACTCCCAAAGATCTCCCACTCGGGAGTAGAGGGTGCGCCGCGCGTCCAGGGTGGTCTCGGCCAGCAGCGTGCCCGCAATCGCCTCCTCTCCGTACCGGCCGGCCCCGACCGTTCCGACGATTCGGCCGCAGGAGTCGATTGAGAGGCTGACCCCCGTGTTCACCACCCGCACCATCGGCACGCGATTCTCGATGGTTCGAAACCGTGCGATCTGGGCATGCTGGAGCCGTCCACCGGCGTGTCCGGCGAACCAGCCGTCGTTACTGATGTTGATGAAGAGATCAATCGACTTCCCGTCGTCGGCATGGGCCAGTCGACGACAGTGCCAGGGCACGGTGTCCTCGAAGCAGATCGGGGCCGCGAAGCGGAAGTCGCGAGTGCCGCTGGCCCACGGTGCGGTCAGCACCTCCCCCCCGCTGCCCGAGGCGAGATCGAAACTCATGCCGCGGGCCCCGAGGTCGAGCAGCCTGCTCTCGAGCCAGGGCCATGCCGAGATGTAGGGCATGGTCTCTCCGAAGGGCGTGAGGACGACCTTGTCGTAGCGAGAGACACTGCGGCCGGGCGAGATCAGGTGGGCGGCATTGAACTGCCGGGTCCAGGTGAAGCGCTTGGACTGGTCGTCGAGGGCGAGACCGTCGAAGGCCGACGAACCGACCAGGAATGGCCGTTCGAAGCGGATCATCGCATCGATGGCCAACAGCGCGAATTCGAGAGGCGCGCGGGCCCCGACCGAGTCGAGAAATCGCAGCGTGGCGGCGTCGATGCCGAGCGATGGCAGCATCGTCTCGGGCCACGCCACCAGATCCGGTGTGCGGCCCTCCGCAACCGCCTCCGCGAACGCCTCGTCGGTCTGAGTCATGAATGCAGCGACATCGCGGCGCTTGGCCTCGAGCGACCAGGAGATCTTGTTGCTCTGCGGCAGATTGGTCTGGATCGCGAGAATGCGCGGGCCGGGCGAGAGCGGTTCGGTCTCGGACAATCGAAACGCGCCGTAGGCAAGCGCCGCCCCGACGAGTGCGGCGCCGGCGCCGGCTCCCGCGACTTGCGCCCGCGGCGTTCCGCGGCGGAGCAGACCATCGGCTGCAATCCCCGCCACCAGGGCGACGATGCTGCCGACGAAGGGCACGCCCAGGAGATCGGCGGACTGAACGAGTATCGGCGCGTCGATCAACGGATGCCCCGTCAGGTACCAGGGGTAGCCCTCGAAGGCGATCCGCGAGCGCACCGCCTCGAGACCGATCCACGCCCAGGGAAGGATCGCCGCGAAGGTCCAGCGCCTGGTGGGGCCGTGCCGGGCGAGGACCCGCACACCGAGTGCGCTGAAGAGCGTGAGGCCCATCAGATACAGGGCGAAAAGGGGCATCCCCAGGTTGCTGATGTCGAGGATCCAGAGCTGAATCCAGGCCCAGGCGAGCAACCACGGAACTGCCAGCACCGCGAGCAGAACTCGCTTCGAGGGCGAGGCCACCGCCGTCGCCACGAAGAGGGCGATGCTCAACGGCATGAGCGGCCAGAGACCGTGCGGTTGGAACGAGAGGACGAACGCCAGCGCCGAGGCGGCGCTCATGGGCAGCAGTCGCGACCGCTGGCTTGCACCCCAGCCTCCCGCGTGGCCGGCCGGGTGGCCGGCAGGGTGGCCGGCAGCCTGGCCCGCACCCACATTACTTGCCGGCATAGTCGATCACGCGGCTGATCTCGCTGCGAAGCTGGCCGCGCGGGACGATGCGGTCGACGAAGCCCGACTTCACCAGGAACTCCGCGGTCTGGAAGTTCTCTGGCAGCTCCTGGCGAATCGTCTGGGCAATCACCCGCGGACCGGCGAAGCCGATCAGCGCCCCGGGCTCGGCGATGATCACGTCGCCCAGCATGGCGAAGCTCGCGGTCACGCCGCCGGTGGTGGGATCGGCGAGCACCGAGATGAAGAGTCCGCCCTGATCATCGAAGCGGCCGAGCGCCGCAGAGGTCTTGGCCATCTGCATCAGCGAGAAGCCCGACTCCTGCATCCTCGCGCCTCCCGAACACGAGACGATCACCAGCGGCAGGTCGCGATCACCGGCGCGCTCGACGGCGCGGGTGAGCTTCTCGCCGATCACCGAGCCCATCGATCCACCCATGAAGGTGAAGTCCATGCAGCAGAGCACGGCCTTGCGGCCCTTGATGAACGCCGTGCCGGTCTGCACGCCATCGTTCTGTCCGGTCGCCTTCTGGGCCAATCGGATCCGCTCGAGATAGGGCTTCACGTCGACGAAGTTCAGCGGATCGGCCGGAGCCATGGTGGCGTTGAAGGGCTCGAAGCTGCCGGGATCGGCGAGTTGGGCCACGCGGGTCGCAGCCGAGATGCGCAGGTGATGCTCGCACTTCGGGCAGACCCAGAGGTGGTTCTCGACGGCCTTGCGGAAGAGCGTCTCGCCGCACGCAGGGCAGCGCATCCACAACCCTTCGGGCACGGCCTTCTTGGGTCGGATCGGCGATTCCGAACCATCCCACGTCCGACCTTCCGAAGGCTCGGACGGCGGTACGGGTGCGGGCGGAACGGAAGGCGGAAGTCGAGTCATCGTTGACGCAGTCCGAGGCGGCGAGGTGGCTGAATGCCGTTTCGCCGGGCGATCATAACGGCGCCTCGCACGCGGCGAGGAGTCGCTCCGGAGCGTCGCGTGGCAGCAGGTATCGCTCGATGCGCGGCCGCCCTTCCACGAGGTCGGCCAGCGACCCGCTGCGGCGCTTGGCAAACGCAGCCCGCAGGAAGGCCAGGGCGGTCGGGTGGAGCACGACGCCGAGGTGACGCCCGCGGCGTCGCCGCAGCAGCCGCGCGACCTCGCCGACGACTCGACTCCGGGCATCGATGAAGGGCTCGCCATCGGGCGGGATCAGGCCGAGGGGCTCGTCCTCCCACTGGCGAAATCGAGTGGGAAAGCGCTCCTCGAACTGAGCCAGAGTGATTCCGTCGAAGAGCCCGAGATCGGGCTCGGCCAACTCCTCCGCAGTCCGCGGCTTCGCCCCCAGGGCCTTGGCCAGAAGCCGCGCCGTCTCACGTGCCCCCTCGTCGGGCGGATGGTGGATGACGCTCGGGCGCAGCTCGCCTTCGACGGGCGAGGTGATCAGATTGGCGATGTCGGCCATGACCATCCCGCGACCCTCGGGCGAGAGCGGCAGATCCGCTCGACCTTGCAGGCGTCCTTCGCGATGCCAGAGCGAATCACCGGCGCGGATGACCCACAGGGTGGTGAGCCCGGCGGCGGCCACGTCAGCCCCCCGTCCCGGCGCCGGGCGTCGCGCTCATCCGCGCTGCCACGGTCGGACCGCGAAGCGTGCTGATTGCGGCGCCGTAGTCGGGCGCGTGGAAGATCGCCGAAGCGGCCACGAGCAGATCGCAGCCGGCGTCGCGACACAGCGGCGCGGTGGATGGACCGACTCCCCCATCCATCTCGAGTCGCTGCTCGGGCTGAAGCCGCGGACTGATTGTTCTGACCTTCTCGAGGACCTCGGGGATGAAGCGCTGGCCCGAGAATCCAGGGAAGACGCTCATCACCAGAATCAGATCAAAGCTGGCGAGGAAGGGAAGCACGCGCTCGACCGGCGCGTCTGGATTGAGGGCCAGCCCCGCGAGGATGCCGCGACCTCGAATCGTCGCCGCGAGTTCGCGCGGATCGGGAACGGCCTCGATGTGGAATGTCAGCAGATCGGCGCCGGCATCGACGAACGGACCGACATACGCGGCGGGATTGCGCACCATCAGATGCACGTCGAGCGCCGCATTCGGCAGCGCCGTGCGCAGTGACGCGCAGAGCGCCGGCCCCATGGTGAGATTGGGCACGAAGTGCCCGTCCATCACGTCGAGATGGAGCAGATCGGCGCCGCTCTCGAGAACCGCCCGACACTCCTCACCGAGCCGGGCGAAGTCGGCGGAGAGGATCGAGGGCGCAACCAGAGGAAGGCGGGACGGCCGGAGGAAGAGTTCGGAGCGTGACATCTGAGGCCTTTGAGGATACCGCGGCAGGGGTATCGGCTCTGCCGGGTGGGGCGTCGGATGCGGCCGAGGGAACTGAGCGGTTCTGGGGGCGGGAGGCGGACTGGGCCCGTGAAGGATTGGCCGAGCTGGTGCTCGGCGGTCCAAAGGGGGGTGATGGCACGGGTTGCCGCACTCCGACGATTGGCCGAGCTGGTGCTCGGCGGTCCAAAGGGGGCGACGGCACGGGTTGCCGCGCTCCGACGAGTGGCCGAGCTGGTGCTCGGCGGTCCAAGGGGGGCGACGGCACGGGTTGCCGCGCTCCGACGAGTGGCCGAGCTGGTGCTCGGCGGTCCAAAGGGGGGTGATGGCACGGGTTGCCGCGCTCCGACGAGTGGCCGAGCTGGTGCTCGGCGGTCCAAAGGGGGCGACGGGACGGGTTGCCGCGCTCCGACGATTGGCCGAGCTGGTGCTCGGCGGTCCAAGGGGGGCGACGGCACGGGTTGCCGCACTCCGACGATTGGCCGAGCTGGTGCTCGGCGGTCCAAGGCACGGCGCCAAAGAAAAAGCTCGGCACGGTGTGCCGAGCTTGTGAATCCATGCCGCGTCAGCGGCGTTCCTCAGCGATCAGTCGGCGCTCGCCGACGAACTCGCGTCAGCGCGAACTCTTCGCGGTGCGCTCCGCGGCCGAGCGGTAGTTGTCGAGCACCCGGCGGTACTCCGACTTCTCGGCGGGGCTGGCGATCATCCAGGCCTGCATCTGTCGCTCGATGGCCTCGTTGACGTTGCCGCTGTGGAACTGGACCAGCGCCGCGGTGGCGAGTGCTTCGGGATCGCTCGGACCTGCGACCTGCAGAGCCTTCTCGGCAATCGCCGCAGCGACCTCCATGTTCCGCTCCTCGTACTTCGGGTTCAGCGTGATGTCCTTGGCGAAGACCTGGAGGGCCTCGGAATCGGAGGAGTAGAGCTCGGTCAGAGCCTTGGTGTACGCGTACGCGCCGGCAGTGTCCTTCTCTTCATTCAGCATGATCTCGAAGCGACGACGGGCGACTTCGGTGAACATGCCCGGATCGGTCTCGATCACCTTGTCGAGGTGGGAATAGGCCTGCTTCCAGTTCTTGACCTTTGCGGCCCGCTCGCCCGCCTCGATCACCGGCTTGGCCGCGGCTTCCTTCTTCGGGTCGTAGCGACCCGAGAGAGTCAGGGTGACGACCCGCTCGAACTCGGCTTCGAGGGGATGGCCGATGTAGACGACCTTGCTGTTCTTGTCGACGACGAAGGCGCAGGGAATGCCGTTCTTTCCCGCGGCCTGCATCCAGGCGCGGGAGGTGCCCTTCTCGCGATCCGCGGCGACGAGATAGCTCATGCGATCACCCTGCTGGCTGAGGAAGCCGCTGATGGTGTCGGACGACTCGTCGCTGACGCCGATGATCACGAGCCCCTTGCTCGCGAACTTCTTGTGCAGCTCGTTCAGGTGCGGAATCGACTTCTTGCAGGGACCGCACCAGGTCGCCCAGAACTCGATCACGTAGGTCTTGCCCTCCTGGATCGTCGTGGAGTCACCGTTGAACCACTTCTTGACGTCGAGACCAGGAGCGTTGCTGCCGACCTCGAGCTTGCTCTGAGCGTGCGCTGAACCGGCGACGGCAAGACAGAGCGCGGCGAGAGCGCCGAGTCGGGACAGGTGCCTCAGGGGGACGAGTGCGAGCATGCGAATTCCTTTCGTGAACGGGCAGGTCGTGAACGGGCAGGTCGTGAACGGGCAGGTCGTGAACGGGCAGGGATTGAACGGGCGGGGATTGCACCGGCGGGGATTGCACCGGCGGGGATTGCACCGGAACACGTTGTGGCGGCCACGGACGGTATCCGACGGACCGGGGCGCGCGCACCCGCGGGGCCCGATCGAAATCCCGATGCAGCCACACCTCACCTCAGGGGGGTTGGACACCGCCGACAGGGCTTTGTTCCCGTCCGTCTGCCTCCCGAAGGTCCGAGATCCGTGAAGCGTCGGCGGTCGGGACGCGATCAGGCGTTGTCGAGGACTTCCAGGGACTCGAACGTGCGGCCCTCGAGGAGTTCGAGGCTGGCCCCGCCGCCGGTGGAGACATGCGAGTACTGGTCGGCCACGCCGAACTCCGCGACCGCGGCCGCGGTGTCGCCGCCGCAGACCACGGTGGTGCCGCCGCGTTTGGTGACGCCGGCGACCGCCCGGGCGATGGCCCGGGTGCCGGCGTCGAAGGGCACCGTCTCGAACGCCCCCATGGGACCGTTCCAGACCACGGTCCGGGCGTCGTCGATCACCTTGGTGTAGCGGGAGACGGTCTCGGGTCCGATGTCGAGTCCCATCCAGCCGTCGGGGATGCTGTCGCCGACCACCTGCACTGGTGTTCCCTGAGCGAGTTCCTTCCCGCAGACGTGGTCAACCGGGACCATTCCCTTCACCGGACTGTTGGCGAATCCCTCGATCAGCTTCTTGGCGGTCCCGAGCATCTTCTCTTCGACGAGGCTCTTGCCCACCTTTCGGCCCATCGACTTGAGCAGCGTGTACGACATCGCGCCGCCGATCAGAAGCCATCCGGCCTTGGTTCCCATGTGCTCGATGGCCCCGATCTTGTCGGAGACCTTCGAGCCTCCGAGGATCACCACCACCGGGCGCTCCGCGTTCTGCAGCGCCGTCTGGAGGTACTGGATCTCCTTGGCCATCAACGGCCCGGCGACCCGCGGGCGTCCCTGCATCGCCTGCGGGACGGCCACCATCGAGGCATCGGCGCGATGGGCGGTTCCGAAGGCGTCGTTGCAGTAGATGTCGCCATAGGCGGCGAGCTTCGCCGCGAACGCCGCATCGCCCTTCTTCTCGGCCTTGTGGAAACGCAGATTCTCAAGCAGCACGACCTCGCCGGGCTTGCACGCGGCAACCGCTGCGGCGGCGGCGTCGTCGACGCAGTCCTGGCTGGGGAAGTGCACAGTCGTCCCCGGCAGGAGCTCGCGAAGCCGCTCGGCAACGAGCTTGAGGGAGCCGCTCGATTCGAAGCCGGTCCCCTCCGGGCGACCGAGATGGCTCATCAGTATCAGCTTGCCGCCGCGGGTCAGCACGGAGCTGATGCCGGGCAGACTCATCCGAATCCGGCGGTCGTCGGTGATCGCCCCCTCTTCGAGAGGGACGTTGAAGTCCACGCGCATCAGCACGCGCTTGCCGGCGACATCGGTCTTTTCAATGGAGGCTTTCATGGGAGGGCGGATGATAACGAGCAGGCTGGCGACGAGCCCGAGCAGGAAGCGGCTGCCGTCGCCACAATCCGACCATCGACGCCCCCCGCACCATCGTTCTGCTCGGCCCCACCGCAGGTGGCAAGTCGGCGCTTGCCGTGGCTCTGGCACAGCGGCTTCCCGGTGGAGGCGTCTGCCTCAGCGCCGATTCCATGCAGATCTATCGAGGGATGGACATCGGCACGGCGAAGTCGAGTCTCGACGAGCGACAAGGCATCCCCCACGAATTGATCGACATCGTCGAGCCTGATGAAGAGCGCTTCACCGTGGACGATTGGCTGGGTCGGGCGCGGGAACTGGAAGCCAGGACCCTCGCCGCCGGCCGCTGGCCGATTGTGGTGGGCGGGACCAATCTGTACGTGAAGGCCTTCATCGACGGTCTTTTCGAGGGACCGCCACCCGATCCGCGGGTGCGGGCGGAGCTTGCCGAGCGGGACCTCGAGACGCTTCGCGCCGAACTGGAGCGGATCGATCCGACCGCGGCGGCCCGCATCCATCGCAATGATCGCCGCCGCACCGAACGAGCCATCGAGGTCTTTCGACTCTCGGGCCGGCCGATCAGCGAGTGGCAGAGGCAGTGGGACTCCACCGATCCCGAGCGCCTCGCCCAGATTCGCATCGTCGGCCTCGACTACGACGCCGAGGAGATCAACCCGCGGATCAATGCGCGGGTTCGAGAGATGCTCGCCCGCGGCCTGGTCGAAGAGGTGAGACAGCTCCATGCCGCCGGGAAACTCGGTCTGCAGGCCCGCGAGGGGCTGGGCTACGGCCAGATCGTCGACCATCTCGAGGGACGTCTCACACTCGAGGAGGCCATCGAATCAATCAAGATCGGGTCCCGCCGCTATGCCAAGCAGCAGCGGACCTGGCTGCGCCGATTTCGCGTGCTGCCCAACGCAGGCTTTTTGAAGGCTGCCGGAATGCCGTTTGAAACACTTGTTGAAAAAGCACTTGCGCACGCACTGGGAAGGCCCGAACAGGGCCCGGTCGGGGCGGCCGGGCAGTCCGGCAACGAACCGGTTGCCCCTTGACCGCGTTGGACAAGATGACTATTCCCGTCCCGGCGGGGCCGTTCCGCCCCTCGTCCGGCGATCCGTCTGGTAAAGCCTCCGGCCCCTTCCGGCCACTCCTCTTCGTCCCAACCTTTCCACCTTTCTCCGCTCTTCTCCACCTTCAATGGCAACTCGAAAGCGAACCCCATCTTCAGCCACGGCCTCCGGCGAGAAGTCCGCGGCTGCGGGGTCGCGACGAAAGCCCGCCGCCCCAGCCGAACGGCCGACGGCCGATGGTGTTGGCGAAGAGTCGGCGTCGCCGCCCAAGCGCGGGCGGGCCGCTCCCAAGGCGCGGGGCAGCGGCAAGCAACTGGTGATCGTCGAGAGCCCCTCGAAGGCCAAGACCATCAACAAGTTCCTCGGGGGCGACTTCATCGTCGCGGCCAGCGTCGGCCACGTCCGCGACCTTCCCAGCAAGGCCCCGAAGGGCTCGGGCATGCCGGTCCCGGGTGTCGATCTCGAGAACGACTTCCGCCCCACCTACGAGGTGCTCCCGGGGAAGAAGAAGACGATGACCGAGCTCAAGCGGGCCGCCCGCGATGCCAGCGAGGTCTGGTTCGCGACCGATCTCGACCGCGAGGGCGAAGCCATCGCCTGGCACCTGGCCGAGGAGCTTGGAATCGATCCCGCCAAGGCCAAGCGGGTGATCTTCAACGCCATCACCCGCAGCGAGATCCAGCGGGCCTTCCAGACTCCGCATCCAATCGACCAGTACAAGGTGAACGCCCAGCAGGCTCGGCGAATCCTCGATCGAATCGTCGGCTACCAGGTCTCGCCGCTCCTCTGGAAGAAGGTTGCCCGGGGACTCAGCGCCGGCCGCGTGCAGTCGGTGGCGGTGCGATTGATCGTCGATCGCGAGGCCGAGATTCGGGCATTTGTCCCGGACGAGTCGTGGCGAGTCACCGCTCGGCTCACGCCGAAGATCGCGGAGGCTCCGGCGCTCGTCGCGGCGTGGAACGCGATGATGGCCACCCGCGACGAACGGGGGGCCGCGCCGTCGCAGAAGGCCCAGCTCGCATGGATCGCCGAGCGCGGCGGAGTCGAAGCAGAGCTGGTCGAACTGGGTGGCGCACGCTTCGAGCTCGCCCGCCCCGGGCGAGTCTCGGACGACGCCGACGCGGCGACCGCGAAGGCGGGCAAGCGCTCAAGGAAGGATGCGACGACGCCGAGTGCGGGCCTGGCCGCGCCGGCCACACCCGACGATTCCCTCGACGCCCGCGTGCGGGCCGTCGCCGCCGCCGCGGGTCTGGTCGGCGTCGAGCTCGAGATCACCGCGGATCCCGAGGCTCGCGGACTCGATCGACGCCGTGTGCACGTGGTCGGCCGCGTCGATCCCGCCGCCCGCTACAGGGTGCGCTCGGTCGAGACCAAGCGCACCCAGTCCCGTCCATCGGGTCCGTTCATCACCTCGAGCCTGCAGGTCGCCGCGTCGACTGCGCTTGGGTTCGGCGCCGACCGCACCATGCGGGTGGCCCAGAGCCTCTACGAGGGTGTGACCATTCCCGGCACGGGTCTGGTCGGCCTGATCACCTACATGCGAACCGATTCGACGCATCTGAGCGGCGAAGCCCTTCGCGAGGTGCGCGACTACATCGGCACCGCCTTCGGCGCGAAGTACCTGCCCGAGAAGCCCAACTTCTTCGGCAGCGCCAACAAGCAGGCCCAGGAGGCCCACGAGGCGATCCGGCCCACCGACGCCGCACGCACGCCGGAGTCGCTGCGCGGGTCGCTCAACGAGGACCAGTTCAAGCTCTATCGACTGATCTGGAGCCGCTTCGTCTCCTGTCAGATGGTGCCGGCGGAATGGGACGCCACCGCGGTGCTGCTCGAGCGCATCGATCCTGCAGGGGCGCCTGCCGGGGCGGTGCTTCGGGCCACCGGTCGCGTTCTCGTCTTCGACGGCTTCTACAAGGCCAGCGGACTGCCGGCCTCCGCCGACGAACCGACTCTTCCGCGGATGAGCGAGGGCGATCCCTTCGCGCCGTTCTCGATCGATCCCGAGCAGCGCTTCTCGAGCCCCCCGCCGCGCTACACCGAGGCCTCGCTGGTGAAGAAGCTCGAGGAGGAGGGAATCGGTCGCCCCTCGACCTACGCCGCCATCATCCGGGTGATCCAGGACCGCGGATACGTGGCCCAGGACGAGCGCCGTTTCCACGCCACCGACCTCGGCATGGTCGTGACCGAGAAGCTCATCGAGGGCTTTCCGCAGTTGATGGATGTCGGCTACACCCGGGAGATGGAGGCGGAGCTCGACAAGATCGAGGACGCTCACACCGACTGGGTCGACATGCTGAAGAAGTTCTACGGGCCGTTCCAGGATGCTCTGGGACACGCCTTCGAGAACATGTCGCACGCCAAGAGCGAGACCCAGCCGGCCCTCTTTGCGTGTCCGGTCTGCGGACGGCGCACCTGCTACCGATTCGGCAAGAACGGGCGATTCCTCTCCTGCACCGGCTATCCGGAGTGCACCTACGCGGCGCCGATCGATCGCCACGGCCGTCCGATGCTGCCGGAGCGCGTCGATCTGGTCTGCCCCGATGACGGCTCCGACATGGTGCTCCGCACCGGGCGCTTCGGACAGTTCCTCGCCAGCGTCAACTATCCCGAGACCCGCTTCGTCCTGAACGTCGACAAGAAGGGCAAGCTCAAGCTGCCCGCGCCGCCACCGGTGGTCACCGATCTCGCCTGCGAGAAGTGCGGCAAGCCGATGAACCTTCGCGCCGGCAAGCGCGGCCCGTGGCTGGGCTGCTCGGGATTCCCGAAGTGTCGCGGTCGCCTGGCGTGGACCAAGGTCGATGATGCCAAGCGGGCGGCGCTCGAGGCCGAGCTTGCCATTCACGAGAAGGCCCATCCGCAGATCGTCGTCACGCGACGAGACGGGCGCGTCGCTCCCGACGGCACGCCGCTGACCGATCTCGAGCTTCCCGGAGGCGTGCAGGAACTGACCATCCATCCCGAGGCGGCGAAGGAAGCACGCGTCGTGGCGTGATGCACGAGTAGGCGTCGATCGACCGGTCGCACTCGCACGGCGATTCTCCTTCCTCTACGCTTCGCCGCATGACCACTCCCGACCTCGCCGCGCCCAGTGCCGTCGGTCCGCGCCTCTCGGTCATGATGCTGCTCCAGTTCTTCCTCTGGGGCGCCTGGTTCGTCAGCACCGGGCCGTTCATGAACGCGTACGGGATGTCCGCGGGGATCAAGTGGGCGTACACCGTCGGACCCATCGCGGCGATTCTTTCCCCGCTCTTTCTCGGCATGGTGGCCGACCGCTTCTTCGCCAGCGAGCGGGTGCTCGGTCTGCTGCACATTCTCGGCGGCGCCCTTCTGGCGCTGGCCCCGATGGTCTTCCGCGCCACCAACGATCCGCTGGTGGTCGACGCCCTGGCCGCGGCCGCCCTGGTCAAGCCCGATGAGGCCATCGCCGCCGCCCTGGCCACGGTTCCTGCCGGCAGCAGCGGCGATGCGCTTCGCACTCTCCTCGAAAGCGGGAAGCTTCCGACCACCGAGTGGCTCCCCTTCGTGCTGGTCCTCCTGGCCCACATGCTCTGCTACATGCCGACGCTGGGCCTGACCAACACCGTCGCCTTCCACTCGATGAGCGAACCTGCGAAGCAGTTTCCGCTGGTGCGGGTCTTCGGCACGATCGGCTGGATCATCGCGGGCTTGCTCATCAGCCTCCTCGCCTTCGATCGGAGCGAGGGGCAGTACCTCCTGGCGGGCGCCTCCGGAGTTGTGCTGGGCCTCTACTGCTTCACGCTGCCGAACACGCCGCCGCCGGCGAAGGGACGTCCCTTCTCGGCGCGGAGCGCCCTCGGCCTCGACGCCCTCGCCCTGCTCCGCCGACCGGGGTTCGCGGTCTTCATGATGGCCTCGTTTCTGACCTGCATTCCGCTCGCGGCGTACTACGCCTTCGCCGGCACCTTCGTCGATGCCCAAGGCATCAACATGCCCACCGCCGCGATCATGTCCCGGGGGCAGATGTCGGAGATCTTCTTCATGCTGATCATGCCCTTCTGCTTCGCCCGACTCGGGGTGAAGTGGATGATGGCAATCGGCATGCTCGCCTGGGTGGTGCGCTACGCCCTCTTCACCTACGCGGCGCAGCTTCCACCCGGCGACGTCGAAGGCGCACTCCCGTGGCTCAGTTGGATCATGGGCGATCCGCGGCTGACCATGCCGATCTTCATCGGCATCCTGCTCCACGGCATCTGCTACGACTTCTTCTTCGTGACCGGCTTCATCTACGTCGATCGCGAATCGCCGCGTGAACTGCGGGCGTCGACCCAGGGGTTCCTGGTGCTGGTGACCCAGGGTCTCGGCATGCTGATCGGCGCCCAGGCCTCCGGATTCCTCTTCGAACGGGCCGCGGCCGAAGACGGTGGACGCAACTGGCAGTTCTTCTGGCTGGCCCCGATGTTCTTCGCCCTGGTGGTGCTGATCTTCTTCGTCGTCTCCTTCCACGATTCATCACGCCGCCCCGACCGCGCCCAGGCCTGAGGCGCTGTCCGGCATCGCCCACCATCACCCCGGGTCACCGGATGCCGATCGCCTGATGCAACGCACCGCCCAGCCATCGCCGAACCGACCGCCCGGTCGCCATCGGCTGCGCTGGCCGCCGCCGACGGAATCCTGGGACGTCCGCGCCGTATTGGAGCGAGCCGAGCGCACCGACCCGACGCTCGCCGCCGCGCATCTCGGCGCCGCACTGTTCTGGTGCGCCGCCGCGGGGCTCTCGCCGGCATTCAACTCGATCGCGTTCGCGGCCCTGATGGTGACCTCGCTCCTTCGACTCTGGTCGCTGCGATCGCTGGTCGGGACGCTCCTTCTCCATCCGGTGAGCCTGTCGCTTCTCGCGCTGACCGGGTGGCTCGTTCTGGGAGTGTTCTGGACCCCTGATCGGGAAGAGTGGTTCGACGAGGCCGGAGCGCTCCGAATCCTGCTCGTGCTGCCGGCGCTGTGGCCGCTGGTGCGCACTCGCGAGGCCCTGGCCTGGGCGATCGTCGTCGGCGTGAACATTCAGAATCTCTTTCAGTTGGCCCAGCACTTCGACCTCCTGGAACGGGACGCCTCCAACGTGATGCGGCACGCCGGCCTCGGAGGGCACCCCGGCCACGTCACCACCTGGGCCTGCGCGGCGCTCCTTCTGACCGTGGCCCTGGTCGGAGGACGATCGCTCTCGCGCAGCGCGGTCGCCGCCGTGGCCCTCTCGGCGGGACTTTCCATTCTCGGCGTGGTGCTGGCCGCAGGTCGAGCGCCGATCCTCGCGTTCGGTCCAGCGCTTCTCGTGACGCTTGTCTGCCTCGCCCTCTTCCACCGCGCTCGAATCCTGCGCTCGCGCTCGCTGCGCCCGGTCTTGGCGACGGCGGCCCTCTTCGTCGTGCTCGTCGGCGCCGTCGCCGCCCTTGGTGGCTGGTCGAGCCTCAACTGGCAGGTGAGCAGCCTCGGCTTCGGAGCGTCGCCGTCGGGCTCGGTCGGACAGCGGCTGGTGTGGTGGTCGGCGGCGCGGGAGCTCGCCCGCGAGCATCCGATCCGCGGCCTCGGCCTCGCCGGGTTCGAAGACGAGGTCGCTCGCACCAATGCGGTGATCAGCGCCATCGCCGGGTCCGGTGATCCTGCGGTCGCATCGCATCTGAAGGCCGCCCATCCGCACTCGGTCTATCTCGCCCTTCTCGTCGACGCCGGGGTCATCGGGCTCGCCCTCTTCGGCCTGACGATCATCGCCACCGCGACAAGCGCCCTGCGGGTTGCGCAGCGCGAGCCGCTGGGTGCAGCGCTTCTCGGGATCCTCGTCCTCTGGCTTCTCTGCGCCGCCTTCGAGTCGCTCCATCTCAACGGCAGCACGCTCGGACTCCTGGTCACCGTCATGGCCTTCGCGACCATGCCCGACATCGCCCGCTCGACGGCGAGAGGAGACTGACCGTGTGCGGCATCGCCGGGCTTCTTGATCCCACCGCGCGACTCGCCGACCCCGAGGCCGTGCTGAATGCGATGCAGCGCTGCCTGTCGCACCGCGGGCCCGACGACAGCGGGGTCTGGTTCGATCGCTCGCAGCGCGTCGGTCTGGCCCACCGACGACTCGCAATCGTCGATCTCTCTCCGCTCGGCCATCAGCCGATGAGTTCGGCCAGCGGTCGCTTCACCATCGTCTTCAACGGCGAGATCTACAACTTTCCAACACTCCGCGCCGAGCTCGAGTCGAGCGGTGCGCGCTTTCGAGGTCATTCCGACACCGAGGTGATGCTGGCCGCATTCGAGCGCTGGGGCATCGTCGAATCGACCGGGCGATTCGCGGGGATGTTCGCCTTCGCCCTCTGGGATCGAGAGACCCGGGCGCTCACCCTCGGGCGCGATCGCGTGGGCAAGAAACCCCTTTCCTTCGGCTGGATCGGACCGGTCTTCGCCTTCGCCTCGGAGCTCGGTTCATTTCGCGCCCTGCCCGACTTCACGCCCGAGGTCGATCGGGCGGCGCTGATCGGCTACCTGCGGCACTCCTGCGTTCCGGGTCCCCTTTCGATTCATCCGGCGCTTCGGAAGCTGCCGCCGGGATGCCTGGCCGCACTCGACGGCGCCGACCTCGCCTCGGGCGCTCGACCGCTCCCCGTCGAGACCGCGTACTGGTCGGCGCGCGCCGCCGTCTCGGCAGGACGGAGAGCGCCCTTCGCCGGCTCGCCGGAGCAGGCAGTCGATGCTCTCGATGCGGTGCTGGGCCCGGCGGTTGCGGAGCGGATGGTCGCGGATGTCCCGCTGGGAGCGTTTCTCTCGGGCGGAATCGACTCGTCGCTGGTCGTGGCACTCATGCAGGCCCAGTCGTCGCGGCCGGTGCGGACCTTCACCATCGGTTTCGAAGAAGCCAACTTCAACGAAGCGACTCATGCCCGCGCGGTCGCGGCCCATCTCGGGACCGAGCACACCGAGCTCGCGCTCACTCCGGGCGCGGCCCTCGACGTCGTCCCGCGGCTCTCGACGATCTTCGACGAGCCCTTCGCCGACTCCTCGCAGATCCCGACCTTCCTGGTCTCCTCGCTCGCCCGGCAGCACGTGACCGTGGCCCTCTCCGGCGACGGCGGTGACGAACTCTTCGGGGGCTACAACCGACATCGCTTCGGCGATCAGCTCTGGCGCTGGGCCGCGCCGCTGCCGCGTGCGGCCCGGCGGGGCACGGCGTCACTGCTGCGGGCGGTGCGTCCATCCACCTGGGACCGCGCCGCCGGAATCATCGCCACGCTCTCCCAGCGCAGACTGCCGCCGGCGGTTGGGGCCAAGGTCCACAAGCTGGCAACGCTGCTCTGCGCCCAATCGATCGGCGAGCTCTATCAGGGGTTCGTCTCGATCCATGATGATCCTGCGTCCCTGGTCGTGGGCGGCGCCGCGACGACGCGATCGCTTGAGGAGAGCCACGCCAGGACCGATGAGCGTGCCCTGGAGGCGCGGGCGCGGGAGTCGCTGATGTTGGAGGCACCGCTCGAAATGATGCTGCTCGATCTCGAGCGCTACCTCGTCGACGACATCCTCGTCAAGGTCGATCGAGCGTCGATGGCGGTGAGTCTCGAGGCTCGGGCTCCGCTTCTCGACCACCGCGTGGTCGAGTTCGCCTGGACCCTTCCGCGTACCCTGCGCATCCGGAACGGGGTGGGCAAGTGGCCGCTTCGGGAACTGCTGTCGCGGCATGTGCCGCGAGCGCTCTTCGAGCGTCCCAAGCAGGGCTTCGGGGTGCCGATGGCCAGGTGGCTGGCAGGGCCGCTTCGCCCCTGGGCCGAGGCCCTGTTGAGCGAGACGGCGCTGCGGCAGGACGGCATGCTCGAGATCGCTCCGGTCCGGAAGCTCTGGAGCGAGTTCCTCGCCGGCCGCACCGATCGGTGGGAGATCCTCTGGGCCCTCGCCTGCTACCGGCAATGGGCCGATGCGTGGCGTTCGGGCGTGCCCCGCACGCCGTGAACCGCCGCCGCGAGCCCGCTCCATATACTCGCGACCGATGAACGCTCCTGACGCACACGCTCCAACGACCCGCCGCCCGACCCGACAGATCGTCGTCGGAGACGATCGCGTCGGTCGAATTCGAATCGGCGGCGACGCCCCGGTCGCGGTCCAGACCATGACCGCCGGATACACCTGGGACATCGACGCCTGCGTGGCCGAGATCAACCGCTACGCCGACGCCGGTGTCGACATCGTCCGCGTGGCGGTGCCGGAGCGCAAGGACACCGAGGCCCTCAAGGAGATCATCAATCAGGTGCGGGTTCCGATCGTGGCGGATGTCCACTTCCACTACAAGCGGGCTCTGGAAGCCATTGAAGCCGGCGTCCACAAGATCCGTCTGAATCCCGGCAACATCACCGATCGAGACCAGGTCAATGCGGTCATCGATGCCTGCAAGGAGCGCGGCATTCCCATCCGCGTGGGCGTCAACGAAGGCTCGATCATCGAGCGCCGCGACAAGCAGCGCCGCGCCGAAGAACTCGGCAAGTACTTCGCGGAGCATCGCTCCGGCCACCTGCTGGCCCTGATGATCGCCAAGCTCGAGGAGTACATGGAGATCTTCGAGGCTCGCGACTTTCACGACGTGGCCATCAGCGCCAAGTCGATGGATGCGCGGCTGGTGATCGACATCTACACCGAGATCTCGAAGCGCTTCGACTATCCGCTCCATCTTGGCGTGACTCACGCCGGACCCAAGTCGACCGGTGCAATCCGCAGCGTCGTGGCCCTCGGCGCCCTGCTCTCGCAGGGAATCGGCGACACCGTCCGCATCTCCTATGCGAGCGATCACATCGACGAGGTGAAGGACGCCCTCGAGATGCTCTACTGCCTCGGGCTGCGCACTCGCCAGGGCGTCGAGCTCATCGCCTGTCCGACCTGTGGGCGCATCCAGGTCGATCTGTTCACGCTCGTCCAGGAGGTGCAGCGCACGCTCGAGAAGGAGATCACCCTCCCGATCAAGGTGGCGGTGATGGGCTGCGTGGTGAACGGGCCCGGCGAGGCCGAGGGCGCCGATGTGGCCGTCTTCGCCGGCGATCGCCGCGGGATCATCTACGTGCAGGGCGAGCGGGTCGCGAACGTCCCCGAGGAGGAGATCCTGCCGCGGCTCCTCGAAGAGTGTCGGACCTTCGAGGCCCGCGTGAAGCGGGGCGAAGCCAAGCTCGGCGAGAAGGTGGTCGAGATCGTGCCCCCGGACCCCATCGGCGAACTCGGCAGCGGCGCCGCCAAGATCGCGGCCGGGCTGGTGGAGAGAGTGACGGTCGGCGGGAATTGAGCCGTCGACGTCGCTGAGCTTGGGGCCGGAGCAGGGAGCAGCAATGGGTTGCACGATTGGATGCGTGCGCGGGGTGGTGTGACCGCGCGCAGCCCACGCTCCCAATCGTGCAACCCACTGCAATCCTTCCTGCTCCCTGCTCCCTATCTTCACTATTTCGCTAAGTTCTTTCCCCTCAAGTACTTCACGGTGCTCGGCTCGACCGCTATGCTGGCCCGGCGGCCGTGCCCAGCTCACCCGCGTCGCCGCCCGAGGAACTCACTCATGAATCGACCCGTCGCCCCGCCCGTCCGCCGCGGCTTCACGCTTGTCGAGATACTCGTCGTGATCGGCATCATCGCCCTGCTGCTGGGCATCCTGCTGGTCGGTCTGCGAAGCGCCTTCGGCACCGCCAACAAGACCCGCGAGCTCAGCAGTCTTCGACAGGTCTTCTACGCCTGGAACATGTACTCGAGCGGAAGCGACGATTACGTCCTCCCGGGATATCTCGATGAGAACACCCAGGACAAGTGGAACGTCGACTTCAAGGACATCCAGGGCAACGATCTGATCCCGGCGAACGCGGCGCCGTGGTCGTGGCGACTCGCCGGCTACACCGACAACTCCTGGGACCTGATGGTCGGCTATCGCCAGGACTTCGATGAAGACCTCGCCACGGTGCCGCTCGACATCGTCGCCAACGAACCGGCCTTCGGCTACAACGCCTTCTACATGGGCGGCTGGTGGGAGACACCCACGATGGCCGACAACCCCATGGCCCGCTTCGACAATCTGCCCGCTCCGTACAACAAGGGCATCATCTGTCGGTCGCAGGGCAACATCGATCGCCCCGACCAGCAGTTGGTCTTCGCCGCGTCCACGGTTCGCGCCAGCGGCCTGTACGAAAACACGGAGAACACCCTCGTGCCCGGCGCCCACTGGGTGGTGCCGCCGTTTCTCGGGGCCACCGAAGTGTGGGACGTCGGCTTTGGCGGATCACCGACGATGGACGTCTTCGCAGCGGAGGGCGTCCCGCTCAACCGCTACACCTCCGCCGTTGGCGCCGTGACCGCCGACGGGGCCACCCAGAGCATCTCGGTCGACGCCCTGAAGGACATGCGCCGCTGGGTGAACGGGGCGGATGCGAAGAACTGGCAGCACGTGGATTGAGCGCTCGGTTCGGCCCTCCGGGCGCGGGATGCCGCAGCGCACCCGCCAGCCCGCGGACCACGCACCGGACAGTGAATACGAGTCGTCGACGGGTACGGATGGTGCCCCCACGAAGATCTGGCCGAGCTGGTGCTCGGCGGTCCAAGGGGGCGATGCGACACGATCCCGTCGCTGTCGCGAGCACGCTCCCGCCACCCCGCGCACGCTGCGAATCGTGCAACCCCCTGCGGCTCCCTGCTCCCTGCTCCCTGGCCTCCTACCTCCTCTTCCCCGCCTCCAGCATCTTCCGAATCTGCTTCCGCATCATCGCCAGGTCGGTGTCGGAGACTCCTGACTTGTCGAGATCGACCTCGATGGCGGTGATCCACTCGACGCCGGCGGGCTCGTATCCGAAGCGATCGCGCAGTCGCTCGACCAAGTCAGGAATGTGGGCGGCGCCGTAGAAGATGGCGACGTCCTTGGGATCCTCGCGCTCGAGCAGCGTGGCGAGACGGTCGATGACCACGGCGTTGCGATCGTCGAGGATCACCTCCATCATTCCTGGCGCCATGCCGGCGGCGCCGGCGTCCTTGATTCCGTCGATTGAGAGCAGCTCGATCATCATCACCTGCACCATGGCCCGGATCGATCCTCCCGTCAGGCCGTCGGCGAATCGGACGAGTCCGAGCAGGAGCTTGACCATCCGCGCCGAGAACGACGTGCCGGCGAGGGTGCCGAGAAAGCCTCCCGCGTCGACGCCACGGGCCTTGAGCGCCGCGTCGAGCTCCGCCGAGTCCATGTCGGCGAGGCGCCAGTTGGGCTTCGAATAGTCGATTGCCCGAAGCTGGAAGGCCAGTCCGAGGGCATCGGCGAGATCGGCCTGAAGCCCCTCGTCCTCGAGTCCCGAGGCGACCGGTCGCTTCAGGGTGATGTCGCCATCGACGCCCTTGCCGCCCTCCGCACCGTCGGCGCCACGCGAGGTCAGGACGAAGTCGATGGGCGAACCGTCGCTGTCGAATCGCGGCTCGTAGAAGAGCGGACGCCCCCACGCGTCGGTCGAGAGCACCGGCATCACCTGCACGAAGCGCGAGTCGATGGGACGCAGCATCGGACCGAGCTCGGCAAGCGTCGGCGGAAGGGCCTTGCTGCGCCGTCGCAGCCGTTCGAGAGACTCGGCGACCACGGCCATGCGCGAACGGGTGAGCGTCGCTCGAGCGTCATCGCTTCCCTCGACCGGCACGTTGGCGGCGCCATCGAGGGCGGGGGGATCGCGGAGCTCCATCGGAAATCCCGCGGGCATCACCGACTCGTAGAGGACCACCTCGTGAGTGTCGAGGATTCCCTGCATCGCCTCGTACATCGCAGGGTTTCCGATGTGGGCGACACCCATCAGCGTCAGCGGCGGGACGCCTTCACCCGCGGAGGTGAGCCGAATCGTCGCCAGTTCGAGTCGCGCCAGTCGACCAGGTCCCTGCCGTCTGCGGGTCGCGGTGATCGCCTCCCTTTCCGGCCCCCCTGCCGGCCCCCCTGCCGCAACCCCGGCAGCGCCTCCCGCCGCAACCCCTGCCGCAATGTGGACCTTCGCGGCAGGCTCCCGCACCCCGGACTCCGAGAACTTCGCCGTCGAGGCGAAGATCGCCACCTCGCCGCTTCCGTCGCGAATCGATGCCGCCAACGCAGGATGGCTGCCGATGATCGCCAGGGCCCGATCGGGGCCGAGCACGCACGCCGCGGTCGCCAGCGCATCCGCAGTGGTCGCATCGGAGGCGATGACCGCGGCGCTGACACCGTTGGTCAGGCCGAGGCCGGTGCGCGGATCGACGATGTGCGAGTAGCGGATGGTGTCGATGGTGATGAACTGCTCGTCCGCACCGCTCACTGCAACCGCAGCATTTCGCAGTTCGATCGGCTCGAACCCGGGCATCGAGATCCGCCACGCCTCCCGATCGGGCGGTGCTGCTCCCGCCGCAATTGCGCTTCCGAAGTCGACCAGCACCGCCGCGTGACCGCGCGACATCAGAAGTTCGCGGATCTCGTCGACCGCGATTCCCTTGCCGATTCCTCCCAGATCGAGGCGCATGCCCTCGCGGGCAAGTCGCGCCGTCGATGCGGGTCGATCGACCGTCAGCCCGCGGTGACCGACCAGCGCAGTCGCGGCCCGAAGCCCATCGGCGTCAGGCAACTGGCCGCTCTTCTTCGCCTCGCGCCACTGCGCAACCGCCGGCCCGATCGTCGGGTCGAAGGCGCCATCGGTCAGGCCCGCCAACTCGAGCGATCGCTCCAGCGCCTGCAGCAGGTCCGGTCCGATCTGGACCGCACTCCGGCCCGCCGCGCGATTCACGTCGTTCAGCTCGCTCCCTGGAATCCAGTCGGAGAGCGCCAGAGTGAGCGCCTGGAGTCGAATGAAGGCAGCCTTGGCGCTCTCGGCCGCAGCCGCCTCGTCGTCGGCGACGATGACCACCCGCAGCTTCGAACCCATCGCCAGCGAGCTGTACTCGAAGGCTTCCGCGGAACTGGCGCTCGCAGAGACGCCGAGGGCGCCGGCGAGCACGGCCGAGAACATTGCGGAGGAACGGGTCGGCTTTGACCACGACGCACGGAGAGATCGACGCATGGAGCGAAGCGTAGATGGCCCCCCTGCGTGTTCCGAGGCGGACGCCGCGCCGGACGAACGACTCGACCCCAGCCGGCGTAGTCAGGGCCGTCGGCGAATTCCGCCGACGGCGACTCGACGCCGCGTCGCCTCCCTGCACAATGGCCACCATGATCGAACTGCTCGCCACGTTCGGATCGCTCGCCTGCCTGGTCGCGGTCACTGCAGCCGCGGCGCCGGATGGCCCCGCAGCGACGCCGTCCTCACCCCCTGCCGCGACCGCGCCTTCCGCACCGGCGGTCGCACCCGCCGACCGTGAGAGCGTCGCCCGTGACAGTGCCGACACCAGGTCGATTCGCATTCCGAAGACGACCGAGTCGATTGCGCTGGTTCGAGGACCCGCCGGACCTGATGGCACACGTCCCTGGATCGGTCGCACCGAGATCACCTGGGATCTCTACGACATCTTCGTGTACGGCCTCGACGAGCCGGACGCGCCCGTCGCTCCCGCCGGCACCTCACCCTCCGACGCGACCGCCCGACCAAGCAAGCCCTATGTGCCGCCCGATCGCGGTTTTGGTCACCACGGCTACCCGGCGATGGGCATGACCTTCGAGGCGGCCAAGTCCTTCTGCGTCTGGCTGAGCGCCAAGACCGGCAAGAAGTTCCGTCTGCCGACCGAGGCCGAATGGGAACAGCTCTGCCTCGGAGACAGCAGCGGGACGTTTGCCTGCGGCGTGGAGGCGTCGTGCCTCGACGAGACTGCGTGGCATTCCGGCAACAGCGACTTCACCACCAAGGCGGTCGGGCTGAAGAAGCCCAACTCGAACGGCCTCTTCGACGTGCACGGCAATGTCGCGGAGTGGGTCGTCGTCGACGATGGCGGCAAGCCCCTCGCCAAGGGCGGCTCCTTCAAGGACACCCCCGATCGCTGCGCCGCCTCATTTGATCTCCGCCAGACCACCGCCTGGAACGCCAGCGACCCGCAGATCCCCAAGAGCAAGTGGTGGCTCGCGGATTGTTCGTTCGTGGGATTTCGAGTGGTGATGGAGGAGTAAAGACCATCCGCTCCGCGGCCTTGCAGGGAGCAGGGAGCAGCAGGGGGTTCCACGACTCGGAGTCGGCGCGGAGTTCCGACACGCAACGCCCCGCATCCCCGCGCCCGCATTCAGTCGTGCAACCCCCTGCTGCTCCCAGCCCCCTGCTCCCCGATCCTTCGCCCACCTGAACTCCGCATTCCGTTACTCTCCGTCCATGCCACTCTCTCGCCGCGAATTCCTCGCTGCCACGTCGTTGGCGGCTGCGTCTCTCTCACTGCCCCGCACCGCGATGGCGCGCGAGCCGCGGCGGTCGTTGTCGTCGCTGCGAGTCGGCCTCGTCGGCTGCGGCGGTCGCGGAACAGGCGCTGCCATCCAGGCGATCTCGGCCGATCCTGATGCCTCGCTCTGGGCCGTCGCCGATGCCTTCCCGGAGCGGATCGAACCCTGCCTGACGAATCTCACCGACGAGTTGAAGGCCCAGCACGGTGCCGGCGCCGACAGCTATCTGCGCCGCGCGGAGGTGCCCAGGGAGCGACGCTTCGTCGGTCTCGACAGTCACGCGGCGCTGCTCGACAGCGGCGTCGACGTGGTGCTCCTCTGCACCCCTCCGGTCTTCCGGCCGAAGCAGCTCGCCGATGCAATTGCCGCGGGCAAGCACGTCTTCTGCGAGAAGCCGGTGGCCATCGATGGTCCGGGGATCCGCAGCGCCCTCGAGTCGGCCAAGCGGGCCAAGGAGGCCAATCTGGCGCTGATGTCGGGCTTCTGCTGGCGGCACAGCACCCGCGAGCGGGAGACCTACGAGAAGATCCACGCCGGCGCCATCGGCGACATCGTCGCCGTCTACACCAACTACAACGCCACCGGGTGGATCCAGCCCAAGCCCCGTCAGCCGCAGTGGAGCGATGTCGAGTTCCAGTTGCGGAACTGGCATTACTTCCACTGGATGAGCGGCGATCACATCGTCGAGCAGGCGGTGCACGCCATCGACAAGATCCACTGGGCGATGAACGGACGACTTCCCAGGCAGGTCACCGCAATCGGCGGTCGGGCCACGCGCCCGAACCTCCCCGAGACCGGCAACGTCTTCGATCACTTCGGTCTCGTCTACGACTACGACAAGAACGTGCGGGCCTTCCACATGTGCCGCCACTGGCCGAACTCGCCTTCGGACAACAGCGACTACCTGATGGGAACGCTCGGCACCGCGACGGTGAACGGCTGGAACGACACCCACGTCATCACCGGTCCGAACGCATGGCAGTCCCAGGCGCAGCGCAACGACATGTATCAGACCGAGCATGACGAGCTCTTCGCCTCGATCCGCGCCGGCACTCCATACAACGACGGCGTCGCCATGGCCGAGAGCTGCCTGATGGCCATCATGGGCCGCATGGCCGCCTACACCGGCCAGGTGGTCACCTGGGACCAGGCCCTGAACTCGCAGGAGAACCTGCTCCCGAGCGACTGGACCTGGACCGAGCGCCCCGCCCCCGGAGTGGCGGTGCCGGGGACGACGAAGTTCGCGTGACCGACCGGCCGCTGCGCGGCCTGTTAGGGAGCAGGGAGCAGGGAGCAGGGAGCGGGGAGCAGGGAGCAGGGAAAGATGGCCGTGGGTTGCACGAGTGCAGGCGTGCGCTGCGTATCTCCCCGCGCGGCAGAGGAACACCGCCCACGCATCCACTTGTGCAACCCGCTGCTGCTCCCGACAAGGCCGCGCAGCGGCTGGTCTGCGCCCTTTCTTTCAAACTCGCTTCCGTTACTCTCCCCCAATGCCATACTCCCGCCGCGAGTTCATCGCTTCGTCGTCGATTGCTGCTGCATCGCTCTCGCTTCCGAGTGTCTTTGCGGCGCCGAGTCCGGTGACCGCGGCGCGGTCGGGGTCGCTGCGGGTCGGACTGATCGGATGCGGTGGGCGCGGAACCGGCGCCGCCACCGATGCGATGCGGGCGAGCCCGCTCGTGCAGCTTCGGGCGATGGCTGATCTCGTCCCCGATCGACTCGCCACGAGTCGTGGACACCTCGCCGGCGAGAGCGAACTCTCGCCGCGGATCCTGGTCAAGGACGAGGATTGCTACACGGGGTTCGACGCCTATCGCCGACTGCTCGAGCGCAGCGACATCGAGGCGGTGATCATCGCCGGGCCTCCCGGGTTCCGCCCCGCGCAGGTCGAAGCGGCCATCGACGCCGGCAAGCACGTCTTCATGGAGAAGCCGGTTGCCGTCGATCCGGCCGGCGTGCGTCGAGTCATCGCCGCCGCGGCCAAGGCCGACGAGAAGAAGCTCTGCATCGTGTCGGGAACGCAGCGCCGCCACGAGGCGTGTTATCTCGAGGCGATCAAGCGGGTGCACGACGGCGAGATCGGGCCGATCGTCTCCGCCCGCTGCTACTGGAATCAGGGCGGTCTGTGGGTGCACGCTCGACGGCCCGAGTACAGCGACATGGAGTGGCAGTGCCGCAACTGGCTCTACTTCACCTGGCTCTCCGGCGATCACATCGTCGAGCAGCACATCCACAATCTCGACGTGATGAACTGGGCCATGAAGTCGACGCCGCTGAAGGTCATGGGTGTCGGCGGTCGTCAGGTCCGCACCGGCCCCGAGTACGGCCACATCTATGACCACTTCGGTCTCGAGTACGAGTATCCGGGTGGCGTCTCCATGCACAGCATGTGTCGCCAGATCGACGGCTGTCCTCCGCGAGTGGAAGAGGTGATCGTCGGCACCACCGGCACCCTGGTCACCCGACCTGGGTACGCCAGGATCGAGGGTGCGAAGCCCTGGCGCTACAGCGGCGACAACCCCAATCCCTACGAACAGGAGCATGTGGCCCTGTTCAGCGCCATCTCCGAAGGCCGCCACGTGAATGAAGGACGCCGCGTCGCGGAGAGCACCTTGACGGCGATCATGGGTCGCCTCGCGGCATACACCGGCCAGACCATCACCTGGGAGCAGGCGATGAACAGCACCCTCGATCTCACGCCGGCGAATCTCGCCTTCGGGGATCTGCCGACTCCGGAGGTGGCGATGCCGGGGCGGACGAAGTTCGTGTAGGAGACTGTTGGAGAACTCCTGCGTCGCCGAGACCGCATCGCGTGCCTCACCGCTCGCCGGGCGGCGCGGCAGCACTCTGGGCCCGCGCCGCCGCGATCAACGACTCGATGCGCCCCAGCGCTCGCTCGGACTGCACCCGAAACGCCATGAACGGAAAGAGCGTGAGCAGGGCCACGACCAGTCCCGCCGCGGTCGTCAGCAGGGCTTCGGCGATGCCTCCCGAGACCAGCCGCGGGTCGATCATGCCGCTCTGCTGACCCATCAGATCGAAGGACTTGATGATGCCGGTGACCGTCCCGAGGATTCCGAGCATCGGCGCCGCGGTGACGATCGTCGAGAGCATGTTCATGAAGCGATCGATGCGCGGGCGCTCCTGCTCGACCGCGTCGAGGGCCACCGATTCGGTCGCGCCCTCGTCGAGCAGTCGCTCCGCGATTCGCCCGTAGATCGTCCGGTTGCGACGAAGGAGCTTCTCGCAGGTGCTGCGGTCGCCCTTGCGCAACGCGGCCCCCAGGCGACTCAGCCATGCGACGCGGGCGCCTGCGTGATTGCCATGCCAGAACCACGCTCGCTCGATCACCAGAGCGACGCTGATGATGCTCAGCAGCAGGATCGGCCACATCACCGGCCCGCCCCGCTCCATCAGCGACCAGAAGAGCTCGGCGGCGTTGGTCACCACGACGGGGTCGAGCGCGGCGGGTGGTTCGACGGAAGTCGGCGGCATCGGAGCGATGGTACCGATGCGACTGGCGAGCGGCATGCCCCGCCCCCCGAGGCCGCTTCCTACACTCGCCGCTGCGATGGAAACTGCCGCTCCCGACTATATAGACACGCTCACCGCGCTGGTGCAACTCGCCGACGGCTGGCTCGCCGACGCCCTCGACGAGGCCGAACTTCCCCACAATCTTGAGGCGGCGGCACGGCACGCCGTGCTCGTCGGCGGCAAGCGCTTGCGGCCGATCCTCTCGATCCTCTGCTGCGAGGCGGTGGGCGGACGCCACGAGAAGGCTTGCCGGGCCGCGACCTCGGTCGAACTGATCCACGCCTTCAGCCTCGTCCACGACGACCTCCCCGCGCTCGACAACGACCTCCTTCGACGAGGGCAGCCCACCGTGCACGCCAAGTTCGGCGAAGCCATGGCGATCCTCGCGGGCGACGTGCTGATGTCGCTGGCGTTCCAGATCGCGGCGTCGGAGCCGGATGCCCTGGTGCGCGAACTGGCGACCGCGACGACCGCGATGATCAACGGTCAGGTGCTCGACACGCTGGGAGGGTTCGACCCCGCCAGCGACGCCCTGGCTCGGCTCAACCAGATCCACTCCAACAAGACCGGGGCCCTCCTGACCGCCGCGTGTCGCATGGGGGCTGCTTCCGCCGGGGCGACTCCGGACCAGCTCGCCGCCCTGACCCGTTACGGCGAATCGATCGGACTCATGTTCCAGATCGTCGACGACCTGCTCGACGTGACCCAGTCGACCGCACACCTCGGGAAAGCCACGGGGAAGGACATCGATGCGGGAAAGCTGACCTTCCCGGGCGTTCTCGGAGTCGACGCGTCGCGCGAGCATGTCCGCCAACAGCATCAGATCGCCGTCGACAGCCTCGTCGGCCTCGACCCCGCCGCCTCTGCCAAGCTCCGAGTACTGGCCGGCTACATGGCTGTCCGGACGCGGTGAACCTACCCTCGACCGTCCCGCGAACGCGTGTCCGGGCCAAGCCCTGCGCGGCGCCTCTACGAGACCCTCTGAAATGCTGACTACCCAGCTCGACCGTGGCGAAGTTCGTCTGCTTCCGACCATCAAGGGCCCTGCCGATCTTCGAGCGATTCCAATCGCCGAGCTCCCCGTCCTCGCGGCCGAGATCCGCCACGTCATCTGCAATCAGGTGGCGCGCAGCGGTGGTCACCTCGCCCCGAATCTCGGCGTGGTCGAACTGACCATCGCCCTTCACTACGTCTTCGACTTCGGGCACGATCGGCTGCTCTTCGACGTCGGGCACCAGTGCTATCCGCACAAGCTCCTGACCGGTCGACTGCCGCTTCTCGAGAACCTGCGGCAGCGCAACGGCATGGCCGGATTCCCCGAGCCGCGAGAGAGCGCCTACGACCTCTTCTCCGTCGGGCACGCCGGCACCGGCATCTCGACCGCGGTGGGCATGGCCCGCGGCGACACGCTCAACGGCGAGGGTTGGACGGCGGAGAATCACGATGGCCGTCGAGTCGTCACCCTGATCGGCGACGCGTCGATCGTCAACGGCGTGGCCATGGAAGGACTCAACAACGCCGGCACGCTCAAGCGGCAGTTCCTGGTGGTGCTCAACGACAACGGCATGTCGATTGCCAAGCCGCAGGGGGCGGTGGCCGCGTACTTCGATCGCGTGCGGCTCAGCCAGAGCTACGCCGAGTTCAAGAAGGCGGCGAAGAACTTCTCCAAGCGCGTCCCCGGCGGCGAGGCCCTCGTCGAGATGTATCACCGGCTGGGCGAGATGAGCAAGGCGATGATCGCCGAGGATGCGTGGTTCGAGAAGTTCGGACTGATCACCGTCGGTCCCATCGACGGCCACGATCTGCCCACCCTGATCGACTTCCTCAACGAAGCCAAGCACCTCGATCGCCCCATGGTGCTTCACGTCAAGACCGTGAAGGGCAAGGGATTTCAGCCGGCCGAAGGCGATTCCTGCACCTTCCACTCGCCGGCGGCATTCAACGTCGAGATGGAGAACGAAGGCTGCCGCGTCGAGCTCAAGAAGTCGGCCCGCTCCTTCACCAGCGCCTTCGGCGAACTGCTCGGCGACCTGATGACCGTCGATCCGAAGATCGTCGCCTGCACCGCGGCGATGCCCGACGGCACGGGGATCAGCAAGGTCGCCCCGAAGTTCCCCGATCGCGTGTGGGACACGGGAATCTGCGAGAGCCACGCCCTCGACATGATGGCCGGACTGGCCAAGACCGGGTGGAAGCCCTTCTTCGCGGTCTACTCGACCTTCCTCCAGCGGGCCTTCGACCAGGCCTTTCAGGAGGTCTCGCTGCAGGGACTGGCAGTTCGCCTCTGCCTCGACCGCGCCGGTCTCGTCGGCGGCGATGGCGCCGTGCACCACGGCTTCTGCGACATCTCGATCCTCGCGGTGCTCCCCAACGCCTGCATCACCGCGGCGATGGATGAGCCGTCGCTGCGCGAGGCGCTGCGCTTCATGGCCGGGCACGAAGCGGGACTCTCCGCAGTGCGCTATCCCCGCGACGGGGTGAGCCCGCGATTCGCGTCGGTGGAGTGCCCGCCGTTCATCCTGGGCAAGGCCCGGGCGCTGGTCACCCACGAGACCCCGGACATCGCCGTGCTGGGCCTCGGCGTCATGGCCATCGAGACCATGAATGCCCTCGACGAACTCCAGAGCGGCGACGGGCCCGGTGAGTACAAGGTCGACGTCTATGACGCCCGCTTCGCCAAGCCGGTCGACGTGGAGCTGCTGAAGTCACTCCTTGGGCGTGGAATCCCGGTGATCACCGTCGAGGATCACTCGATCCGCGGCGGCTTCGGCGCATGCGTGCTCGAAGCCTGCTCCGAGCATGGTCTCGACACCCGGCTCGTGACCCGCATGGCGCTCCCGGACTCCTGGATCTACCAGGGCGAGCGCCGCGAGCAGCTTGCCGAGGCAGGCATCGACGCCCCGGCAATCGCCCGGACCATTCGCCAGGTTCTCGATCGCTCCCCGCGGAGCGCCACCCAGCCGCGCGGCCCGCGAGCCACGGTCGCCGCCCCCGCCTCTCGCAAGCGCTGAAGGGGCTGAAGGGCATCCCCTCATCGCTCCGCCAAGGCGCTCGGCGGGTCGCTCGGGGGGTCGCTCGGGAGCGTGGCGACCTCGCCACGCACCTCGGCGGCGCGGCGGCTTTGAAACGCCTGCCACTTCGCCCGCAGCGCAATGGTCGCGTGCTGCAGCTCCCGGGTGCGGCGGCTGAGCGCCAGCGACTCGTCGGTCATTCCTCCGCCGGAAGACACGAACTCCGTGAATCGCCGCACGGTCGCGGCACTCGAAGGGTGGCGACTCTCAATTGCGTCCTGCAGCCGCGCGGTTCGATCGGCGACCGCGTCGGCGGCGCCCTCGAGTCGAGCGACCTCGGACCGCATCGTGAACTCCCTCGACGCAATCGCAGCGATCTCGAGCTCCATCACGGCGACGAGTTGCCTCGCCGCAGCGATTGCCCGCTCGGACTCGGAACTCGCATTCGAGTGCCGCGCGTCGCCATGGGCGCTCGCGACCCCTGCGCCGCCGCCACCGGCGATCGGCGCCTGCTCGGGACGTGCGCATCCCCCGGTCACGGCGGCGAGTGCGCTCATGGCGATGGCATGGACGATTGCCATGCGCTGCATTCGCGTCGTGCGCCCACCCCGCGTGCAGCTCTTCCCCGTGGCCTTGACTCGTGTCGTTCGCAGCATGGTCGGTTCATCGGCACCGCCGGCGTCGTTCCCGCAGTTTCCCCAGACTTCCAGCCCCCGAACTGATCCATCCGTCACCCGAACATCGTCGCCAGCGTCTCATCAGTGGACGCCGAACTTGAGTCGTCCCAGCGAATTGAGACCTCCTGGAGATTGTGCGTTCCGTTTTGGTTCCTTGTTGAAGTTGTGTTGCGATCCCGTGCGAGAGTGACGGCTCCTGACTCGAGGTGAATGAGCATGACGCAACGGGCACTCCGCACGATGGCGCGCAAGACCAAAACGTTCCTGTACACCGCCACGGCAGCAGCAACGCTGTGCGCGGCGCTCTCGCTCTCCACGATTGCTGAAGACACCGGACACTCCGGTGGCGATCATCGCGTGGAGTGGCGTCAGTTCGCCATCACTCCGGAGATCTGGCAGTGCTTCTGCCAGATCTACGCGCAGTACAGCCGAATTCCGGAGCACATGCGTCCGACGTTCGAGGACTTCGTCGTGCGCGTCGGCGCCATCGGCGATCAGTTCCCGCGCACCGCGATCTTCCTCTATCTGTACGAGCTGACGGTCGCCGGGCGCATTGCTGTTTGATCGCACTGGTTGATCGCACTGGTTGAGCGCACTGGTTGAGCGCTCGGTTCGGCCCTCCGGGCCGACACTCGCTTTCGTACGCCGCGCCGGGCAAAGCCCGGCGGGCTGATAGCTACTTGAGCGCTCGGTTCGGCCCTCCGGGCCGACACTCGCTTTCGTACGCCGCGCCGGGCAAAGCCCGGCGGGCTGAGCCACGCGCGAGCTTCGTGTCGGATACGTGCGCTTTGGGAATTGCGCTCGGTTCGGCCCTCCGGGCCGACACTCGCTTTCGGACGCCGCGCCGGGCAAAGCCCGGCGGGCTGAGCCACGCGTGGGCTTCGCGCCGCCGCACACATCGCTACGACGCGTCGGCGGAGCCGACGACCCATCCGTCGCTCCACAGCATCCCCGTCGGCACCGCCGCGTCGGCGCTCTCCTCGATCATGCTGGAGACCGGATAGGCGCAGTAGTCGACGCTGAAGGCCGCGGCGGGGCGATGGTTGCCGCTCTGGCCGAGTCCACCGAATGGAAGCTTGCTGCTGACACCGGCGGTGCCGGTGTTGCGATTCACGCATCCGGCGCGGCAACTGGCCATGAACTCCGTCCATTCCGCGTCGTCACGCGTGAAGATCGAGGCCGCGAGCCCGAAGCGGGTGGCGTTGGCCTGGACGATCGCCTCCTCGAGCGAGGGGATCACCGCAACCTGCAGGAACGGGCCAAAGAGCTCCTCGTCGCGGTCGAGCGAGAACCGCTCGACCTGGACGATTCCGGGAGTGACGAAGTGGCCGGGTCGGTCGAGCCGGGTGCTCTCGAGGAGCAGACGTCCCCCCGCTTCGATCTGGCGACGTTGAAACGAGAGGACCGCATCGGCCGCCGCGGCGCTCACCGCCGGGCCCATGAAGATCGGCTCGGTGGAGCGTCCGGGCCCGATCAGGAGCGTGCTCGCGGTCTTCTGGAGGAGGGTGATGAACCTCGGCGCGATCCGCTCATGGACCAGCACCCGCCGCGTGCACGTGCACCGTTGCCCGGTGGTGGCGAATCCGGCCCGCACGCACTCGATGACGGCCTGCCTGAGATCCGCGCTCGGCATGACCACCGCGGGATTGCTCCCGCCCATCTCGAGAGCGACGATCCGACCGGGCCGATCGAGGTTCGCTTCGAGAATTCGCCGACCGACCGGCCAGGAGCCGGTGAAGAGGATTCCGTCGACGTCCTCGTGTCCGACCAGCGCCCGGGCAATGTCGGCGCTGCCCTGGACCAGATTGAAGACTCCCGCGGGCATGCCCGCGTCGTGCATCAGCTCGGCAAGGATCTGCCCGACCCCCGGCGTCTTCTCGGAGGGCTTGAAGACCACCGTGTTGCCCAGGAGAAGCGCCGGAACGAAGTGGCCGTTTGGAAGGTGGGCCGGGAAGTTGAACGGCCCGATCACTGCCATGACCCCGTGAGGCCGGAAGGTGCACGTTCCACGACGCGTCGCGGCCACGGGAACGGTGTAGTCGGTCACCCGACTGAACGAGATCCGATCGAGCGTGATGTCGACCTTGTCGGCGAGGGCCTTGGCTTCGAGCCGAGCCTCGGCAAGGGTCTTCCCCATCTCGTCGGTGATGCACCCGGCGATGCGCTCGGCGTGAGTCAGAGTCAGTGCCTGCCAGCGCCGCAGCACCGCGACTCGATCGTCGAGTGACGCACGCGACCAACTCCGAAGCGCTCGCCGCGCGGCGGCGACGGCGTCGTCCACATGGTCGCGCCGCGAGGAGCCGGCCCAGATCACCCGATTGGGCTCGCTCGGATCGCACGAAATGATCGTGGCCGAACTGGGCGACGAGTCGATTGCGCGAAACTCGCCGTCGATGTAGTCGCTCGGCGGATGCATCAGGCCGGGCCCGCCGCCCAGATCGACTGCGCTGCGCGATGTTCCGGGCCCTCCGCTCATCGCGTTGTGCCCTTGGCTGTGCCCTTGGCTGTGCCCTTCAGGGCTCGCGGAATCAACGTCGCTCGATCTCGCGAGGGGCTGCGCGGCGCCCCGGAGGAGCCCGTCTTCGCGGCATCGTCACTCCCCGAACGGGCGTTCACCGGACTGGCGTTCGCACTGGCCTTCGCAGGGGTCTTCGCAGGGGCCTTCGCAGGGGTCTTCGCAGGGGTCTTCGCGTTGCGCTTCGAAATGGCTCCCGTCTGAGCCCCGGCCTTGATCGCGCCCACCGGCGTCGCCGAGTCCACGGCCCGCGGGGGCCGACCGCTCCGCTGCGTCGAGCGCGATTCGGGGCGTCGAGTGGGAGCCCTCGCCGGCAGCGGAGTGACCCCCATGCTGTCCCCCGGCTGGGCCCCGAGCAGCCCCGCGGATTCGGCGGTGATGGCCACGACCTCATGCTCGATGGCCGCCTTGCAGCGGATGGCCCGGAAGCCGTCCTCGCCCTCGAAGCTCACGAAGGCCTCGCTCAGGGTCGAGGGATCGTGTCGCTCAGCGGGCTCGCCCAAGGCCAGCACCCGCGTGGCCTTGACCAGCGGGATCTCGTTCCGCATCGCCTTGACATACGGACCGCCGTCGAAGGGATCGACGTGATCGTCGTAGATGAACCCCTGGTCCTCGAGCATCTTGCGGGCCGAGCGCGTCTCCTCGCCGACCCGCCCAATCAGATTGCGGGCCTCGGGCGGAAGCAGCGAGGCGAAGATCTCGCCGCGCGGGAAGAGGGCGGTGATGAACTCCTTGCTTGACTGGCAGAAGCGATCGGCCTCGGCGTACTGGAGATTGATGAACCGCCGGCCGAGATACTCCCAGAGCAGGTTGCGGCTGTCGGGCGTCAGCGCCCCCATCAGCTCGGCGATGATCCGATTGCTGAACCACTCGCGGTGCAGGCCGATGTAGTGGAACCGGATCAGGCTGAGCAGCGATCCGAGTCGTTCCGGATGGCCGCGGTAGCCGGGCGCGAGGATCAGACCCCCCATCTCGCTGGGACCGCTCTCGTCGGTGCCGAGCTCGAGGGTGATGTGCACCGTGCCGGTCTGCAGGTCCTCGCTGAAGTGGTGGCGCTTGCGCACCTTGAAGAAGGTGTGCGGACGGCCCGGCCAGGAGATGCAGGAGATGGCGGCGCTGGTGCCGACCACGCTGTCAGTATCCACCTGCTCGAGCACGAACATGAACTCCCGCTCGCGCTCGCTCGGCGCCTGTCCGGCGAAGCTCAGCCGGCTTCGGGCGATCTTCGCAGCGATGATGTCGCGGTCCGCGGGAAGATTGATGAAGTGGACCATCCGCGCCAGCTTGAGGAGCGTCGGCAGATCGTCGATGGTGGCTTGTCGGATGACGAACATGGAGTATCGCGTGCCGATGTGGCGAAGAGGAGCGTGATCGCCGGAGGGCCGCGCGGACCGTCGGCAGCCGCAGGATAACCGGCGGCCCCCGTCAGCCGCTCATCCGCAGCACGATCTTGCTCGATTCATCCCGCCGCACCGACACGGCGCGAATCACACCTTCAGCAGCGCCCGCTCGACGATTTCGAACACCTCGGCGAGCTGCTCGGGCTTCATCACGCCCACGGGCGGGAGGAAGCGGATGTGAAACGGGCCATGGCCGCAGTAGAAGGCGATGACACCCTCCTCGAACATGGTGTGCAGCGACTTCATCACCTTGGTCTTGTCACCGCCGAAGGGCGTGAGCCGCATCATGCCGCCGACCCCTCCGAAGTACGGAGTCTGCGTGCAGGGACGACCGGTGAAGTGCGCAATCGGCGAGAACAGCTCGGGACGCCGCTTCACCAGCGCCGCGGCCTGTTCGCGGAAGGCATGCTGAAGCTGGGCGTTGCGACCGTTCGGGCCGTAGTGACCATTTTCGCGCAGCCGCTCGAGGGCTCGCTGACCGACCTCCATCTCGACCGTGCCGGAGATGAAGGTGCCGCTCAGCAGTCCCGGCTTCGGGTTGTACTCGGCGGTGTACAGGCAGGCGCAGGACTGACTCATCTTGCCGAGCGTCACCACATCGATGTACTCGCCGAGCCCGAGCTGCTCGAAGTGGAACATCTGCTCGGTGCGACCGAAGGACTGCACCTCGTCGGCCCACACGGCGATGTGGTGCTCCTTGCAGATCCGCATCAGGGCCTCGAAGTACTCCCGCGGCGCCTGGTTGAACCCACCCTCGCCCTGCACCAGCTCCATCACGAAGCATGCGTACTGGCCCGGGTACCGGGCGATGGCCTGCCGCAGATGCCAGCAGGTGTAGTCGATCGAGCGCTGCCCGTGCTCGGGGTCGTAGAAGGGCAGGTAGTCGACCAAGGTGTTGAGCGGAAGACCCACGCGTCCGGCGGCCGAGTCGCCGATCTGGGCCATGGTGGTCGAGCGGCCCATGAAGCAGTCCTGAAAGGCCAGCACGCGACTTGCCGGCGCGTTCCGCTGGAAGCACACCTTGAGCGCCGACTCGTTGGCCATGCACCCGGAGTTGGTGATGAAGGCATGGCGGAGGGCACTGGTCCGGGCCGCTTCGGCAACCAGCAGTTCGGCGAAGGTGATGCTGTCGGCGTTGAACTGCAGGTTGCCCTGCTGCACCGTGTCGCGGAGCGAGGCGTTGATGGCGGTGCGGATCGTCTCGGGATCGCCGTGGCCGAACATGTGCACGCCGATGCCGTTGATCATGTCCCACTTGACCGAGCCGTCGAGCAGTTCGACCAGGGCGCCGTGCCCGGCGCCGCTGCCGATGTAGGGGTAGAGGGCGGCCTTGCCGCGCACCTCGGCATTGCGGTCAAGCCACTGCTGAAACGATTCGCGAAGCTCCGCGGTCGCGGGGCGGGCGCCGGTGAGGATCGCCTGTCGCTGTTCGATCTCGCGGACGATGGAATCGATGTGGGCGGTGATCTCCCGGCTCGAAGCGATGGCGGCGCCCACCAGCGGTGGCGCGGCGACGGAAGTCGTTGCGGTCATGGGAGCCGAGTGTAGCGCAGGAATGAGGTCGCTACGGCAGGTAGGGACCAAAGCGGAGCGTTCCAAAGAGGTCGTCTCAGCCGCTGTGGAGGGCGAGTCGCTGGAAGAGCACCGCGAAGAGCTGGGATCGTTCAACCAGACTCCGAACCTCCACGAACTCGTCGCTGCGGTGGAGGTTCCCACCGCGGACCCCGAGGGTGTCGATGGTGGGGAGCCCCGCCGATTGCAGGATGTTCCCGTCGCAGACGCCGCCGGTTCGGGCGAAGGGCAACGCCTGCCCAAGATCTCCCGCGGCCTCCCGCGCCGCGAGCGCGAGCGACTCGACCGCAGGGGTCAGCGGTTTCGCGGGTCGATTGAACGCCTTGTCGACGATCACCCGCGGGAGGAGATCGCCTGATGTCGCCAGCGCTCCGAACGATTCGTCGAGTCTCCCCTGCGCGACCGCATCGGCGAAGCGGACATTGCCCCAGCAGGCCGCATGGTCCGGGACCGCGTTGGTCACCTGCCCCCCGGTCAGCGGGCCGACATTGACGATGGCCCCGCCGGGCAGATCGATCAGATCCCGCATGCGCCCGATGAGCGTCGCGAGTTCGTAGACGGCGCTCACGCCCTTCTCGAAGTCCCTTCCGACGTGCGCCGCCCGACCGTGCACTTCCACATGAAACTGGCCGGTCCCCATCCGTTCGACCACCAGCGAACCGTCGGGAAGCGCCGGCTCGAGGGCCAGGCCGATCCGATGCGCCGAGGCTGCGGCCATGAGCGCCGCCGCCGAATGGAAGCTCCCGGTCTCCTCGTCGGCGTTCAAGAGAAAGGTCCAGGGCAGATCGACGCCCGCGTCGGCGAGCGCCTCCAGGGCGACGAGGGCGACGAGTATGCCGCCCTTCATGTCGGCGGCCCCGGGCCCGACGGCCGTCGCTGCGTCGGGAGCAATCGAAAGCGTCTGAAAGGGGCCGAAGGGATCATGCACCGTGTCCACATGCCCGGCGATCAGAATCGATGGCCGCTGCGACGTGCTGGTGGTGCGAGTGGCCACGACCGTCGAGGGCGCGGCTCCGGACGCTCCCCCGCGAGCGTTCGGGAGCGTCAGCCACTCGGGGCGCGAGTCGCCCGGAACATGCACGGCGGTCGCCCCGAGTCGCTCCAGTCGGGCGACGAGCCGGCCGCGGTATTCGTCGATGCCGGGGGCGTGGCCGGTGCCACTGGGAATGGCGACATGCCCGGCGAGATCGGCCAGGAGATCGCTTCCTCGACGAGCGATTGCAGCGCAGACCCGGGACTCGTGCTCGCTGAGCCCGCGGCCAGCGGCGCGTGCGGACCCGCCGAGGCCTTCACTCATCGCTGACCGCCGTCGGTCCAGACTCCGCTGAAGACCTCGACCGCCGGACCAGTCATGAAGACGTGATTGGTCAGGTCGCGCCACTCGAGTACGAGATCGCCACCGGGCAGATGGGCCAGCAGCGTCCTCGCCGTCCGTCCGCAGAGAACACCCGCGACGCACACCGCACTCGCTCCCGTCCCGCAGGCCTGGGTGATGCCGCTGCCGCGCTCCCAGGTGCGCATGATCACCTCGTCGGAGCTGCGGACCTCGACGACGTGCACATTCACTCGACGGGGAAACGCGGGATGGCGCTCGAGGCCGGGACCGATGCGGGCAAGTTCCACCGCGGCGACGTCGGGCACGAAGATCACCGCGTGGGGGTTCCCCATGCTCACGAAGATCGCCTCGAAGCACTCCGTCCCGACAGCCAGCGTGCCGGCAAAGCCCTTCCCTCTCGGCGTCACCGCGAGGAGGTGCTTCGCATCAACCGGAATCGAGGCGAGATCGAGGATCGGCTCGCCCATGTCGACCGTGGCCTGCTCGACCTTCCCGCCGGCGTCGAGGGTGTAGTCGATTGAGAGGATGCCCCGGGCGGTCTTGACCCGGATCGGGCGGGCCTTCGCGAGACCGTGATCGATTGCGTACTTGGCGACGCAGCGGACTCCGTTGCCGCACATCTCCGACTCGCTTCCGTCGCCGTTGAACATGCGCATGGCGACGTGGGCGTCGCTGCCCGCATCGGGCGGTTCGATCAGGATGAGGCCATCGCCCCCGACGCCCCGATGCCGATCGGCGATTGCCCGGGCCAGCGATTCGGGATCACTCACACGGTGGGCGAATCCGTCGATATAGACGTAGTCGTTGCCGAGGCCGTGCATTTTGGTGAAGGGCAGCATGGGGTGGGACGACAGTCAGCAAGGGGGATCGCATTCGAACGAATGCTGCCAGCGGTGGGGCGAAGTCGCACGAAAGGGCGATCCTACGCGGCGGAGAGGAGCAATCGAGCGGCGCCGACGAGGGCAATCAGGCCCGACACGATGGCGATTCGACGCACCAGCCGATCGATCGCCAGAGCGTCGACGCGCTGCCCGAGGAGACTCGAGAGATATCGCTGCCTCCAGCGGATCGACCCGTGCCGCCAACTGCGACGCGAACGATGGAAGTCACCGCCCGGCGCCACCGCCTCGAGGGCCCCGCACATCGCCTCGACCGCCCGCGCCGAAATCCGCCCGTCCCCGTCGGTGGCGGAGTTCTCGCGCGACAGATCGACGACGGCGAAGGAGTCGGCCTGCCGCTCGAGACGTCTGGAGACCCAACCGAACCCGACGAAGACGCAGAGAAGCGACAGGACCAGTCCCAGGCCGAGCAGGAACTCCTCGCCGCCGAGGCCCTCGACGATGGTTTCATTGAGCGTCACCGAGGCGACTTCCGCAAGCCCGCTGCCGATGATCGCCGCGGCGATCAGGGACGCGGTCCCGATGAACATGTGACGGCGGCGCACATGAGCCACCTCGTGGGCCATGACCGCGTGGAGCTGGGCCTTTGGAAGCGTCGTCACGATCGCATCGGTGAGCAGCACGTAGCGGAGCCCGGGGAGGAGCCCCACCACCGCCGCATTCAGAATCGTCCCGCCGGTCCGCCACACCAGGAGATCGCGCACACGAACGCGATGTCGCGCACAGATCTCGAGGAGGTCGTGGCGGACGATTCCCGGCGGAAACGCGACCGTGTCGAGGATCACCCGGACGACGAGGGGACTCAACGTGAAGACGACCAGCACCGAGATCATCCCGGCCCACGCCGGATCGGGAAGGGAGAGATCGCTCCAGCGATTCGAGAGCGCCGCAAGCCCGGCCTGCGAGGCCTCGGAGGCGCCGAGCGCCAGTCCCACGGGAACCAGGAGCAGAAATAGATGCACCCGTGCCTGCAGGACGGTCCAGCGCAGTCGCGTCGCGGTCGGCCGAAGCGGCACCCCCGAATCGAGTCGAGCCAGAGTGTCCCAGTCGCGCATCCGCTGCTCGACTGGCCACCAGATCCACCACGAGAGGACGACCCCGAGGATGGGCGGCAACGTGATCAGGATCTCGTCGATCAGCACCAGGTCGCCGACGACGCCTCGCACCAGCGCCATCCAGCCGGCGGCAAGACCCGCGGCATGAATGGGAAGGGTGAGGAACTGGGCCAGTCGGATCATCCGCTCGCCGGACGCGACCGCCGCGTACCCCCGACCTCGAGAGACGCCCCGCAGCGCCGCCATCACCCCAAGCCGCGCCAGCAGCATGCAGCACAGCGGTCCGCCGAAGGCGCAGCCGATTGCCAGGAGCGGCCACGCCTCGTCGGGAGCGGGGGCGAGAAAGCCTCCGTCAGCGGCCACCAGCAGGACGACAAGCAGGATCGAGTAGATCTGCATGTTTGAGGGCCATCGACGACGGCGAGCCGATCAGCGGGCGGGACGGCGGATTTCGCCCAGATCCACGCTCACCTGCGAGTGGCGGTAGAAGTCGACGTTGAGCGTATCGCGGTCGATGAAGGTGAAGACGAGGGCGTTGGCCCGCGTGCCGTCGGCGTAGAGCATGTCGCCCTGGGCGGGCGCGGCGTAGCGGGCGTTGTCGTACCGCGTGGCGTGGAAGTGAAAGTGAAAGAGACTCGTGTACCCGGCGTCGAGAAGCTCCTGAGGGGCGTTGAAGCGCTCGTCGTTGCCGCGGATCTTCGGCGGAACCTCGACCAGCTCGAAACGCCCCGATCCGTCGAGGCGGAGCACGCCGCCGTACTCGGTGCTGAGGTCCCTCACATCGCGGTCGCCGTAATCGAAGAGGTGCCCGGCCAGCTCCGGCACGCGAATGGCCTCGAGCGCCAGGGTCATCGCCGCAACATCACCCCAGGTGAGTTCGGGGCGCCACTGCTGGAGTCGCTGTTTGAAGTCTCCGGACCAGCCCTCGAAGTCGATGGTGTGCTCCTTGCCGGCCTGTGGCGACTTCAGGGACGCCTCGAGCGCGGCATGGAGCTGCTCCTGGCGCTGCGCCAGAATCTCCGGACGGTGGCGCGAGGCGGCCACGACAATTGGCAGATCGCGGATCTCGAGATTCCGCCGAGTCGCTTCGGGCAACTTCGCGACTGCCGCGCGGGCGTCGTTGAAGAACTCGACCCGTGACGGCTCGCGCAACTTGCGAAGCCAGAGGATCTCCTCGCGATTCACCGGGAAGACCCCGAGCTCCACGGATGCGGCACGAAGATCGAGGATGAACGCGTCGTCGGGGTTGACGGAGGCGTCGGCAAGCATCCGGGCCAGCTTGTCGCGGGCGCCGAGACGGATCAGCATCTCCCAGCATCGGGTGCGAAGATTCTGGCTGGAGACCGCATCGCTCTCGAGCAGGGTCTGGAAGAGGTACTCGTCGATGCGGTCCCTGCCGTAGAGCTTCTCCAGGGCAATCCGCTCCGGGCGATCCTCGTCGCGGTCGACCCACCCCGGTCGCGGATCGGCCCACGCCCGCACCAGGGTCGGTCCGTAGTCGGTCCACCCGCGCTCGGCGATCACCTCGCACAGCCGGCGGCGCCACTCGAGGGCGTTCAGCCGCGGAAGCTGGACTTCGAGGGTGCGCTTGAGGGCGTCGGGATCGATCCTTTCGAGGCGATCGAGGGCGAGCATCCGGGAGGGGATGGTGTAGCCGTCGACGTGGAGCATTCGTCGAAGCGACTGCACGTACTCGGGACGGGTCGGATCGGCGTCGAGGATGTCCATCGCCGTGACCAGCTGTCGCTGGGTCGAGTCGGTGCTCCCGAGCGTGGACAGCGGGTCGCTGACTCCCGTGGAGCCGGCGCCGCCGCATCCCCCGCCGGAGGCCGCGACGAGGAGCAGCGAAAGCAGGAGCGCTCGGTGGAGCGATCGTCCGGGGCCGCAGATCACAGTCAGCATCGCCGCAGTTTACGACTTCGTGCCGAGGCGAATGTTCAGCGATTGAGGGCGCCTCCCGGGGAGATTTGAAGCCTCGTCACTTCGACCCGATATGATCGCGGCCCGCGACCGGCCCTGCGGCGGATCCACCCACCACCCCCACCGATGGCGATGACCAACGAATCCCTTCATAGTCAGGTCGAGCGGATCATCAATCTGATCCGACCCGCCGTTCAGTCCGATGGCGGCGATCTCGAGCTGGTCGAAGTGACCCCCGAGGGCACCGTCAAGGTTCGATTCCACGGCGCGTGTGTCGGCTGTCCATCGAGCACCATGACCTTGCAGTCGGGCATCGAACGGAGCTTGAAGGATCGGCTCCCCGGGGTGACCAAGGTCGAGGCGATCGACTGACCCGGCCCCACGAGGCCCGCCCCGAAACCTTTCAAGGTTCTCGTAAGTTATTACTCGATATGGATTTGCAGAGATTCAGCCGGAAGCGGCGACAACTCTTTCTTGTCCGCCGCGCCATTTTGCCGATGGGACGCCCCGACCCTTTGGCAGCGGATGGTCCGCGGCTACGCTCTTCGAAGTTGTTGGTGGGACGAGACACCGTCGCCCAAGGCAGGAGGCCAGGACATGTTGGTGATCACTCGGCGCGAAGGTGAAGAAGTCGTCATCGGCAATCCCGCTGCTCCACTCGGGATCATTCGCATCGCCCAGATCAGGGGCGACCGCGTTCGCATCGCTCTGGACTTCCCGCGGGAGATCGCCGTGCACCGGCGCGAGATCGCCGATCAGATCATCCAGCTCGACCAGACGCCCCCGGTTGCGGGAACGATCCGCCCGGCTGCCGGCGATGCCACCTGAGGCGCGGCGAATCGCGCCCATCGCCAGACCCGCTCGCGACCCGTCACGCTGCACCGGCGAAACAAAAGAATGACCCTCGAGCCTGGTGCAGACTCGAGGGTCGGTGGGCCGTTCGACCGTCCTGGTCGGATCGTGCCCCGGGAAGGCCGCGGCGACGGCGAGATCGTCGCGACCGGGCTTGCGCATCCATGCGCAGGCCCTTTGACTCAGCCACGTCATCTAGCGATTGGCGGCCTCGGGTCGAGCGGCGTTCCGTGCCATGCTCGCCTTCTTCCACGTCGCAGAGATCACCGAGAGATCCAACTGCTCCTGCACCTTCCACTGCTCCGCGTCCATCAGTTCGAGCGACTCGCCCGCGCCGAGGATCACGACGTTGCTGTTCAGTCCGAACATCCTCCGCAGGCGATCGGGAATGCGAATTCGTCCTGCGGAATCCATATCGAGGCGGGCGGAGTGTCGATACAGCATCGTCCGCCAGTCGCCAATCTCCGCGTTCCCGAGAGCGTCCTTCGAGTACGGGTCGAGCATCCGTTCAAACGTCTGAGTCGGCCAGAGCGTCAGCAGCACGTTGGGGCCCGGCCCCGCAACCCAACCTTCGCCATGCACCTTCTCGTTCACGATCGATCGAACTTCAGCCGGCAACGCAAGCCGATTCTTCGCGTCGATCGTGTGCTCGTAGGTGCTGAGGAAGTACACGAGTCGCTCCGCTGACCGTGGGAGTATAACCCACCCACCCCCACTGTCTACCACTTTCTCCCACTCCGGCGGGAAGAAATCTTTCATGCGGGGGCCCTGACAGAGCCCGTCTTTTGCCCTGCTTCTGGCCTGACGGGCCGGCGGTGCGGTGAGCGCTCGCGGCTGGACCGCCCCACTTCTCCACCGCGGTCATTTCTGGCTTCTCACCCAAGCGGGTCGAACCGCGCCCCGGTTCGCTTCGGATCGACATCCAAGCACCCCACCGCGGGGTCCTCGCGCCATGCGGCGCCCGAACGCCGACGCGTGTCAGCTCCGAGAGTCGGAGCCCACGACCGGCCGACCTGTTGCACAGTCACGCGAGTGGCGCGCCGTGGATGGAGAGTGGCACCGATGGAGCGACTCACAGGTGGACCGGCAGACGTGCTCACGCAGATCCCCAACGGGCTCTTCGTGCTGACCGCCTCGCACGACGATTGCCGAAGTGGCTCGCTGGTTCGCTGGGTGCAGCAATGCGCCGAGGCTCCGCCCATGGTGGTCGTCTCGATGCGCAAGGGCCAGTCGATCGAACCATTGATCCGCGACAGCAGGGCCTTCGCGCTCTGCCAGCTCGACCCCAGCGAGATCTTTCTTCGCCGGAAGTTCGAAGTGCCTCACAACCACGGTGAGGATCCCTTCGTCTCGCTGCCGACCACCTGCGCTCCGAGCGGCTCGCCGGTCCTGCTGCGAGCCCGAGCCTTCATCGATTGCGAACTGATGCGGCACCTCGACATCGAGAGCGACTACGAGCTGTACATCGGACTGGTGCGGCATGCCAGGCTCCTCAGCAGCGCTGAGCGAGCCACGGAATCCCTCCACGGCAGGGAGAACGGTTCGATACGCCGACCCGCCTGATCGTCAGCATCAGCACCGCGCTCGGCGCCCGGCCTGCCCAACCCGGACTGCCCAACCCGGACTGCCCAACCCGGACTTCCAACCCGGACTTCCAACCCGGACTTCCAACCCGGACTTCCAACTGGATGTGCCGGTTCTTCTGCGCCCGAACTCGATCGGCCGTTGATCGGGGGGCATGCCAAACCGAGTGAATTCGCTGCGCAACTGCTGATGGCGGCGTCCCTTTCATCAGCGGCCCGGGCGACACGAGGCGCAAACTCCGAACCAGATGCGCAAAAACCTGGACTTGGTTGATCCGACGCGCCCCCCGATGCGTACAGGCTCCCGACGGAATCACACACCATGCGCGTTCTCCCCACACTCGACATCGCCGATCAGCACCCGCCCTTCCCCGCGTCGCCCTCGCCGCGCAGCTGACGGCCGACGCGCCGCAGGCAACTGCGGTCGTGGACTGCCCGCCGGACGATCGCCGCTACGATCGCCCCCGTGCCTCCCGGCCCCGCGACGATCACCGCCAATTCCAGCAATCGATTTGCGCTCGACTACGCCGCAGCGGCCTCCCGCTTCGCGTCGCTGGGCTACCCGATCATCGATGTGCACTCGCACATCCATGGACCCGGCGCGGCTCGTATGTACGCGGAGGTGGCCCGCCTCTTCGGCGTCGGTCTGACCTACTCGATGACCCCGCTTCGCGAGGTCGACGCCGTCGCCGAGGCTCTCGAGGGCCGCATCCGATTCATCGCGATGCCCGACTTCATGGCCCCGGATCGACGGGAGGCGCACGGCGCCGGCTTTCTCAGGACCATCGAGGGCTTCCACGCCCGGGGCGCCCGCATCGTGAAGTTCTGGGCGGCGCCACGAGGGATCGATCTGGGAGCGCAGGCTGGTGACCCGGATCTGCTTCGGCTCGACGCCCCGGCCCGCATCGAGGCCATGCACCTCGCCTCGTCGCTTGGGATGACCTTCATGACCCATGTCGCTGATCCGGACACCTGGTTCGCGACGCGCTATGCGGATCGCGCCCGATACGGCAGCAAGCGGAGCCACTACGACCCGCTCGAGCGCCTCATCGAGCGATTCCCCCGTCCCTGGATTGCGGCTCACCTGGGTGGCTGGCCGGAGGATCTCGAATTCCTCGATGGCCTTCTCGGCAGACACCGCTCGCTTCATCTGGACTGCAGCGCATGCAAGTGGATGGTGCGCGAACTCGGGCGACACGGTCGCGACGAGGTCGTCGACTTTCTGCGGCGCTGGCAGGGACGCATTCTTTTCGGCTCGGACATCGTGACCAGCGACGAGCACCTCCGCGCGGGCGAGAACAAGAACGAGATGGCCGCCAAGAGCAGCTCGAGCGACGAGGCCTGGGATCTCTACGCCAGCCGGTACTGGGCCTATCGCACCATGCTCGAGACGGATCACGATGGAGAGTCGCCCATCGCCGACCCCGATCTGGCGATGGTCGATCCCGTTCGCTTCACACCGATGGATGGGCCGCGACTGCGCGGCCTCTCGCTGCCTCCCGACCTGCTCCGGTCGCTCTACCACGACGCCGCGGTGAGCCTGATCGGAGAAGACCCGGCGACGCTTGCGCTCACGGCGAGACCGGCCGCGACCCCGCCGCCTGTCCCGCCGCCTGTCCCGCCGCCTGTCCCACCGACATGATTCGAATCAGCCGGTTCGCAGCAAGCGAGTGATTGCCTCTCGCAACCAGCGACAGCCGCGGATATTCGCTCGACAGTTCGCGAGTCACCAGGTCGTCCTCGGCCACCACGGGGAGGCCTTCCTCGAGCGCCGCCAGCAGCGGCAGGAACGACCCGGCGATAGGAGTGGATGGATCCTCGCTCGCCGGGCCCCACGGTCTTCGGGATGCCTCGAGGCCGGGCCCGCGCGGTGTGCGGCCACGCGCCGGAAAGAAGCAGGCGCCGTCGAATGCGACAAGGTTCGACGGATCGCCGGCGTCGGTGCGCAGCACGAGGTGGTCGCTCACGCCAAGGCTTGCCGCCCATCGCGTCAATCGACCGGCGCCATACGCCCTGGGATCCAGAACGAGTCGCACCTTGCGACCCGCCACATGGGTGAGCGCGAGCAGATAGACCGCCATCCGCGCATCGGTCGCCCGGGCCGGCTCGCCGAGCAGCGTGAAGACGTACTCGTCGTCGGTTGCGCCCCACGATTCGCGCAGGGCCTGCCGGCGATCGTCGCACTCCGGGAGCCGGGTCGCGGTGGTCGGGGGGTGAGCTTCGCCTCGCCTGACTGACTCGACATGGTCGAAGGGATCCGCAGTCGGCCCGGCGCTGATGAAGGGAACCGCGTCCCGCCAGGCGTCGTGAATCACCTGGCACAGCGGCAGCATCCGCAGCCCGCGCCCGTCCAGGCGACGGAGCCTCCGGGCCATCGCCCAGCCGCCCGGTGGACGCGAGACCGCCGCGAAGGTGGTCATCACCGCCCCGGCCGAGATGGCCAGCATGGCGCTCCGCGCCGACCAGGCCCGAACGTCATGGGCCCCAAGGTGCTCCAGTCGGCCGCGCAGGAGCGGTCGCGCGAGCCCAAGCCACCCCCCAGGAATGGCAACGGGCCGACTCTCCGATGGCGCCAGCTGCACCCCGGCCTCCAGCGCCGACCGAACATCGGCGGCGGTGCCGAGCACCACCGTCATCGTCGGACCGAGCGCTCGGTCACGGGCGCTCTCCCGAGCCGCCCAGTGCAGAAGATGCCGCCCGGCCTCGGCTGCGGAAGGATCGATCAGATGGACGAGTGGCCGTCGGGACATGCGCGGTCGCGTGCACCGCGTCAGCGGAGATTTCCGCCAAGCTCGTTGGTTTCGTGCTCGAAGAAGAGCTTGGCGACGGCGATCCCCAACTCGCGGGCCAGCTCGTCCTCGATCTGCCGCTGTCCGGAGAGCGAGCGGTAGAGCTCCAGATCCACCTGGTCGAGGGTGGCTTCCACGTAGCGGCCCTGTTCCGAGTCATCGATTGGGAAGAGCTTGATCTTCTCGACGCAGTCGATCAGCCGCACTTCGCACCCGGCGAACGGACGCGGCGTGACCCCGTCGGGCGAGAGCACGAAGACGATCATCTTCACATAGATGATCTGCTCGGCGCCGACTGCCCGGCCGATCGAATCGATCGGCATGAGGTTCTTTTCGGTCTCCTGCTTCCGGACCAGATTGAGGGCGTCGCGCGAGCTGATGGTGGTCGTGACCACCTTCGCCGTGAGCAAGGTTTTCGCGGCCTGGTCCCCGGCGATCGAGCGCAGCTCGAAGCGCGAGATCAGGTTCTTGCGGTCGTCGAAGAAGACCACCGTGGGCCGGTCGGCGATCTCGTGGGCCGCGGGAGTTCGCGGCGGTCCCTCGATCAGGTAGATCGCCGGACCGAGGATGTTGCAGCCTCCGGCGAAAGCGACGGCACCGAGCGCGGTGATTGCGAAGGCTCGGGCGAGCAGAAGTCGGGCGCGGTTCCGCCCGCGAGTGCGACGCGCGCTCGCGGCGGCGGAGGCAACCCGGGGGTGCGAGGTCGAATGGGGGTGGTGGTGGCTCATCAATCGGGGTACTTCGGCTCGATGTGGAAGTAGAAGAGCCACGAGGTCTGCTCGATGAACTTGAAGAGGAGCCCGGTCTCGACCTGCGCGTCGGTTGCGCTGTCGCGACCCAGACCCTCGATGTCCGGGAATTTCGCAGTGATGTTGTGGGTGTCGGCGAAGACGTCGGGATCGATGCCGTCGCGCTCGATGATGCCCACGTTCGCGGCAGCGACCCCTTCCCAGATCCAGCGATTGCCGAAGGGGTTCAACCGATACTCGTAGAGATCGATGTAGATCACCCGATCGACGTCGAGCTGCTTGGCGATGTCGCCGTAGGGCATCGTGGTCCAGCCGGGCGTCTGATACTGCCACGCCAGCACTTCGCGCGGATCACGGACCTTCACGCCGGACACGTTGGTCTGGAGCCGCGCCGAGATGTTGGCGACGATGTTGGCCGGAACCGTCGGATGCTCGTAGAGGGTCTCCATGTCGGCCTGCACGATGACCGCGACAGTGGAGTTCTCGAGGCCCGGGTACTTGGCGGCGACCTCGATCTTCTTGTCCTTCTCGGCGTAGTAGGCGGCCGCGCCGAAGGCCTGACTGATCATGCACCCGCTCATGATGGGCAGTGCGGTGAAGAGGGCGAGCGCGGCGAGGAGAAGGCGATGGAAGAGGCGCATGGGGTTCATGAGAGACTGGCAGCTCCGCTGCGGTGGGACCGAGTTCGCGCGGGCGGGCGATCGATCCAGGCGACGCGGTCCAATCGGCGCTCGTCGCATCGCGAGCGACGGGTCGGCGAGGCAGAAGGCCGCCCGACCGGGACATTGATTGCGGCTCACAGCCAGCCGCGGAAGAGTGCGATCTTCCATCCCCAGCCCACCAAGATCAAGCCAGCCGCCCCCCACCAGAAGCGCGGAGTGAGGATTCTCTCGAGTGCGGGACGCAGATCGAGCCCGGTCACCAGGACCAGAGTCGCTCCGAGAAGCAGGCACGCCGAGCCTATGGCAAGGGCCGCACCGGCAGGTTGGGTGGCCAGCGCGGCGAGCACGCGGCCATCCGCGGCGAGGGCGAAGGCGGTGGTCATGCCGCAGGTCGGACAGGGCAGACCGCCGGAAGAAATCCAGCCGCACGGCGGAAGATTCAACTGCTGGTGCGTCCCCAGCCCGCTCGGGTCGGGTTCGAGCCACGCCGCCGCCGCAAGAACCGACCCGGTCACGGACGCCACCACCAGCGCCGCGGCACGGCGCGACAGTCGGCCCCCGGTGCGCACGACCCGGGGCGGCGCACGCAGTTCTCTGGGATCACCGGCGGCGGACATGGCCGACGATACGCTCCCGCCCATGGCGACTTCCCCCGCGTCCTCCGGCGACCTACGCCCGACCCGCACGGCTCACGATCCGGTGGATCGCGCCAACCGCATTGCTGATGCGTGGTTCTTCGACGGCCACCTCGATCTCGCCTATCTCGGCGTTCGCGGCCGCGACCTTCGCGCCGAAGCAGTGCCGGATGGATCGGGATGCGTGACGCTGCCAGCGCTGCGCGCCGGGGATGTTCGCATCGCCATGGCCACGATCTTCACCGAGGCCTTGGGTGACGTGACCGGCGATCCGTCCGCCTACCGGGCCATCGACGACGTCGAAGGAGCCGCTCGTGCCGGGCGGCTGCAACTTGCGTGGTACGAGTCGATGGAGCGGGCCGGAGCGATCCGCATCGTGCGTACTCCCGAGGACCTTGTGCCGACGCCCGGCCCTGGAGAGCCGCTTCGCGTCGTCCTTCTGATGGAGTGCGCCGATCCGATCCGCGACTGCGCCGAAGCCGCCTGGTGGATCGCCGCGGGCGTGCGCGTCGTCGGCCTCGCGTGGGCCCGCGGGTCGCGCGCCGCCGGCGGCAACGGTGCCCCCGGACCGCTCACCGCGCACGGACGAGCCCTCGTCGATGAACTCGATTCGCTCGAGGTCATCCACGACCTCTCGCATCTCTCCGACGAGGGCGTGGACGAACTGCTCGAGCGGACCCACGGACCGGCCATCGCCTCCCACTCCAACTGCCGCGCTCTCGTCGGCGACAACCAGCGGCACATCGCCGATTGGCACATCGCCGCACTCGGCGCCCGCGGCGGCGCGGTGGGGCTCAATCTCTTCGCGAAGTTCCTGCGGAACGATCGGCGCCCGACGATTGCCGACTGCGTCGCTCACATCGAGCGAGTCGCCGAACTCATGGGGCACTGCCGAGGGATCGCCCTCGGCTCCGACATGGATGGTGGCTTCGACGCCTCGCAGTTGCCCGAGGGACTCGATCATCCCTCTCGGCTCCCGGCGCTCCTCGATGCCCTTGCCCAGCGAGGGTTCAGCGACAGCGAGATCCGCGGGTTCGCCCACGACAACTGGCTGCGAATCCTTACCTCAGGCCGCAGCCATCCCCAGTCGTGACCTGAGCAGGAACTCGCCCGCGGATGGCGAGGGCTCACGACGAGCGCGATTCGGCGCCAACGATCCGCCACGCGGCAGCGATCGCCGCGTGAGAGACTCCCTCGACGATCTCGACGCTGCCGATTGCCTTCGGCAGGATGAGTCGCAGCGAACCGGCATGATGCTTCTTGTCATGCCCCATCGCCTCGAGGAGCCGCGGCACCGCCGTCGAGAGGTGGGAGTCGGCCGCTGGCAGGCGCGTCGGCAGTCCAATTGACGCGAGCACCCGCTCGATTCGACCAACGTCGGCCGATGGAAAGCCGTGGCGCGAGGCCGCGAGATGGGCCGCGGCGCAGAGCCCGATGGCCACGGCTTCGCCGTGATTCAGACCCAGCTCGGCGATCGGCTCGATGGCGTGGGCGAAGGTATGCCCGAGGTTCAGAAGCGCCCGCTGACCGCGTTCGGTCGGATCCTCGCCGACGATGCGGGCCTTGATGGCGATGCTCCGGCGAAGGAGTTCCCCAAGTTGCGGCGACTCCAGCGCGACGATGGCCCGATGATGCTCCTCGATGTACGCGAGCAGTTCGGGCTCGGCGATGATTGCGTGCTTGACGCACTCGGCCAGCCCAGCGCGGAGTTCCCGCGCAGGAAGCGTCCGCAAGGTCTTCGGATCGGCCAGGATCGCACTCGGCTGCCAGAAGGCCCCGACCATGTTCTTGAGGAGCGGTCGCCCCGCCGGGCCGCCCGACTGGCCGCCCGACTGGTCGCCACGCGGCGCGGTGGCGATGTTCACCGCCGTCTTGCCACCGATTGAGGCGTCGACCATCGCCAGCAGCGTGGTCGGGGCCTGCACCAGCGGCACCCCGCGCATCCAGGTCGCGGCCGCGAATCCCGCGACATCGCCGACCAGACCGCCGCCCAGTGCAATCACCAGGCCGGAGCGATCCAGCCGCTGGTCGGAGAAGAACTGATAGAGGCGCTCCACCGTCGCCAGCGTCTTCAACTCCTCGCTGGCGGTGATGGCGGTCACGGCGACGGTCAGACCGTCGCGCTGCAGTCCCTTGATGAGTATCGACGCGTGCGGCTCCAGCACCTTGTCGTCGGCCACCACGACAATCCGCGGTGCCCCGAGTCGTTCGGCGATCGCGCCGGCGGCGCGACTCAGCAGGCCATCGTCCAGAAGCACCTCGTAGGACTGCCCGGGAACTCGGACGGGAATCGAGATCATCGGCGACAGCGTACGAATTCGCTGGTCCAGTCGCCCCGCGGCTCCCGGAATCGCCACAATTGCGTCGGGGATTCACCCCGATCCCGCCCCGATTCCGCCCCGACCTCGCCCCGATCCCGCCACCCCTCCAATGATGTCCCCGGCGCATCGACCGTCGATCCGCCCCAGTTGCCGCTACCGCTTTGGAGCCCAGTCCATGACTCATCTCAACGTTGTCGTACTCGGCGCTGCCGCGCTGATCGCCTCGCCGAACTCGATTGCGCTTGCCGCCGCCGTTCCCGCAATCGCCGCCGACGAAGCGATTGCGGAGGGTTCTGTCAAGAGCATCGACACGAAGGCCGGGACCTTCGTCCTCACCACCGCGGGGAAGGACATCACCATCCGCACCAGCAAGGACACCAAGTACGCCTCGGGCGGCAATGACAGCACGCTCGAAGGGGTCGTCAAGGTCGGCGAGCGAGTCAAGGTGACCCACAAGGACGCTCTCGCGACGAAGGTCGAGACCGCCACCTCCAGGAAGCCCAAGAAGGCAGAGGCTTCCAACTGACCGGCGTAGTCCTGAAGCCCGACGAACTCCGACGCCCACGATCCTTCTGCTGATCGCGTCGAACATCTTCATGACCTTCGCGTGGTATGGGCATCTGAAGTTCCCGACCAGGCCGCTCTGGATCGTGATCCTGGCGAGTTCAGGACTGGCCTTCTTCGAGTACTGCCTGATGGTCCCGGCCAATCGGATCGGCTACGGCACTCCCGAATCGCCGGGCCCGTTCAATGCGGCCCAGCTCAAGACGATTCAGGAGATCATCACGCTGGTGGTCTTCGCCGGGTTCTCCTGGCTTTCCCTGGGAGAGAAGTTCCGCTGGAACCACGGCGTGGCCTTCCTGTTTCTGATCGCGGCCGCGTACTTCATGTTCCGCAAGTTCCAGATCGCGGTGCTCGGGTCGGTCTGCACGCTTCCGATCGACAGGCGTGCAGTGAAGCATTCCTCGCACGCGGCTCTCACGCAATCGGATCACTCGCACGCCAGCCCTCGTTTGCGTTGACTCAGCCCTGCCATCTGCGCCAGAATCCCCCATCGCATGTACACCCGAATCACCACCGAGTCGCATCGAGAGGCCATTCACGTCGTGACGGTGCTGGCCGCCGAGCGGCTCGCCGGAGTCACACCGCGCCGCACGCTGCGTCGCACGTCATCCCGAGCCGCCGGTTCAACCGCCGCGCTGCCGCGTGGATTCCGAGCCGAGCTTGGAGAGACTCGTCTCGATGGCGAGGGCCGACTGCTTCTCGGGCTCGGATCCGCGGAATCGCTCACTCCCCAAGGGGTGCGAAGGGCCGGTGCGCGACTGGTTCGATCGCTCGAGCGCTTCGAGGCCCGGGCGGCGACGATTGACCTCTCGGCCCTCCGACCAAGCCGTGGCGCAGCGCCGAGCGCGGTGGCGACGAACGTTGCCGCACAGGCACTCGGCGAGGGGCTCGGACTCGGGAACTGGCGCTTCGACGAGCATGACGGCGTGGCCACCAACCGCCCGCTTCGCCTGCCCTCGCTGGCCGTTGCAACCAGCGATGACTCGCTTGCCCGACCGCTTGCTCGAGGGCTCGAACTCGCCGAGGCGACGAACTACGCCCGCCGCATCGGCGCCCTTCCGCCCAACGTGGCGACGCCGGCGTGGTTCGCCGCCGAGGCTCGACGCCTGGCCCGGAACACCGGCATGAGCTGTCGCGTGATCGACTTCGCCGCAGCCCGGCGCATGGGCATGGGGGGTCTCGTCAACGTCGGTCAGGGGTCGGCCCAGAAGCCCTGCCTGATCATTCTCGAGCACCGGCCGAAGCGCATCGCCCCCGGAGCACGCGGCGAGCGCATCGCCCTCGTCGGCAAGACCCTCACCTACGACACCGGCGGCTATTCGCTGAAGGTGAACAACGGCATGAAGGGGATGAAGTACGACAAGCTCGGCGGCACCGCGGTGCTCGGGGCCATGAAGGCCATCGCCGAGGCCAGGCTCCCCGTGCACGTGCGGGCCTATCTGCCGGCCGCCGAGAACATGGTCTCGTCCGACTCCTATCGGCCCGACGACATCATCCGCATGCACAACGGTGTGACGGTCGAGGTCACCAACACCGACGCGGAAGGACGACTGGTCCTCGCCGATGCCCTCTCGTACGCGTGTCGGACATTCAAGCCGACCGCGATCGTCGATCTTGCGACGCTCACCGGCGGCGTCGTCGTGGCGCTGGGCGGCTTCTCCGCAGGTCTCTTCTGCAACGACGATCGGCTTCGGGAGCGCCTCGAGCGCGCGGCCCTGGCAACCGGCGAGAAGACCTGGCGGCTGCCGCTCTGGCCCGAGCACCGCGAGTTCATGCGGTCGGCCCACGCGGATCTTCTCAACAGCCATCCGAAGCGCGAGGCCCATCCCATTCAAGGTGCGGCGTTCCTCAGCTTCTTCGTCGACGCCTCGATTCCATGGGCCCACCTGGACATCGCCGGAGTCGGCAACGTCGAGTCGGCGACCGATCTCTTCTGCACAGGACCCACGGGCTGGGGTGTTCGGCTGCTGACCGAGGCGATTGAGTCATTCGCTGCGGGCCGCAGTTCCGGGTGACCCTCGCAGCGATCGCCGCAGGGACCGTCGCCGGATCGCGCACTCAACCCAGGGTGCGGGGATCGGTGCCAGCCTCGATGGCCCGGATCTTGTCGACCCGTCGAGTGTGTCGCCCGCCCTCGAAGTTGGTCGAGAGCCAGACATCGATGATCCGTTTCACCAGCGTCTGACCCAGCAGATCGCCGGAGAGACAGAGCACGTTGGCGTCGTTGTGCGAGCGGCTGAGCTCCGCGGTCAGCTCGTCCTGCACCAGAGCGGCGCGGACGCCGGGCACCTTGTTGGCGGCCATCGACATTCCGATTCCCGAACCGCAGACGAGGATCCCTCGATCGCACTCGCCGCGGCTGACGGCCCCGCCGACCAGCCAGGCGTTGTCCGGGTAGTCGCAACTGGTTCCCGAGCACTCGCCCAGCACCTTGACCTCATGCCCCTTCGACTGCAGGAAGGGGAGAAGTCCGCGGGCGATTTCAACGCCACGATGATCCGTTCCGAGGGCGATTCGCATGGGTGTTGAGCTGCGTTCAGGTCCGGAGTGCTTCGGCGAGTCGACGCGGGATCAACTCGCGGAAGCGCGCCGCGACCTCATCATAAGCGAACTGCCCAAGCCCGATGGGGTCTTCGATGTCGGCGTCGAGGTCGAGCTGCTGGATCTTCGCCTCCGCCGCCGGGTCACCCTCGACGAGTCGCCGGGCCGCGAGCGCGTGCGCTTCGGTCATCGCCAGCACCAGGTCGGCGCGGCGCACCATGTCGGGCGAGAGACGCTTGGCGATGCCGCGGTGTTCGATGCCCAGCCGGTTGAGCGTGGATATCGCCTCGGCCGCGACGGGCGACCCCTCGTGGGCCATCACCCCCGCCGAGGCGACGAAGAGACTTCCGGCCAGGTCGACCACCCCGCGATCGATTGCGTCGCGGGCGATCGCCTCGGCCATCGGCGAGCGGCAGGTGTTCCCCGAACAGATGAACAGGATGGTTCGCATGAGGCCGGGGCATGGTAACGATCGCACGAAGAGAGGCCAGACTCGCCCCTCCCGGCGATTGCCGCGGTACATTGTCCGTCGAGGACCGAGCGAGACCGTTGCCGGGAGCACCAATCGGTGGAGTTCGTGAGCTACGACGAAGCGATGGACGTGCTGGGCGAGCTCGGCGTGATCGAGTCGATCCAGCCGGGAGACATGCTCCAGCTCTCGCTGGCCGACAGCGACGAGGTCGTCCATCTGCACCTGGTCCCGCCTGAACTGATGGATTGCGCCAAGGAGGCGCGGCGGACCGGGGCGACGGTGCTTTCCGTCGAGAAGAGCCGGCTTCCCGAGCTCATCGAGCACCTGATCCACAAACTCGGCCTCACCCAGGTGCTGCTCCTGCCAATTGGCAAGTGGCGACGGGTGTTTGATGCCGTGGCCTTCAGCCTGGCCTCGAACGTGCACTGGCGCGAGATCGATGCCACCGCCAGCCTTGCGCTCAACACCCGTGATCCGCTGCTGTGCGAGCCCCCCGATCTGCACACCCTGCGCGACCTGATCGCGGCCCTGGTGAAGGACGCCGAGCAGCCCGATCAGGGGATCATGATCACTTCGACCAGCTCCCCGCTCATGGTCGAGCTGCATCCGAACGGCACCGCTCGAATCAGCGTCGGGAGCATCGTGCTCGCCGACGAGATCATCCGGACCTTCGGGGCTGCTTCGCGAGCGGTCTAGCCCGCGGCCTCCGAGTCGCTCTGGACTCGCCCGGATCGCCCCGCGCAGGCTCACCCATGCACCGAGCCGACTCCCTCACGCACGTCGATCACCTGATGGCGGAAGCGAGCGAAGCGCTCGTCGCCACCCGCTACGCCCGCGCCGAGCGCGTTGCCTCGGACGCCCTCACCGCCGCGTGGATGGCCGACGGCTTCGGCCACATGGCGCGGATCACACTTCCGCTTCAGGAAGCGCGGCGGCAGCGCACGCTCCAGGCCTTCGACACCGCCCGCGAGAGCGGTCTGGGAGTTCGGGTTCTGGACTTTGCAATCGAGGAGGAGACCGAGGTCTTTGCGGGATGCTGGCTGGTGCAGCCCCCATTCGTCGGCGCCGATGCCCGTCGACTGCGGGCCGCGGCGCTTCGGCAGGATCGACCGGTTGCAACCGTGACCCGCGAGCCGCTCACCCGACAGGGTCGGTGCCCGATCGTGGCCGTCGGCGCGGTGGTGGCGCGGACCACGATCGAGCCTCCCCCCACTGCGGTCCCCGATCTGGTCTGGTTCGCTGCGGCCATCGAAGCGCTGGGCGACTCGATCATCACCGCCGCCGCTGCGGAAGAAGACCTGCGGCGCCGAGTCGAGTTTCTCCTCCAGCGACTCGATGCCCTCCCCGAACACGAGAAGCTGCACCAGGCGCTGGCCGACGCCTGTCGGCTCGCCGACCGGGCCAATCGCGAGGGGACACTCCGCAAGCTCGCCCCGGAATCGACGCGGCACGACACCTTCGAGGTCATCGCCGACGAGGATCCGTAGCTCGGTTCTCTCTCAGCACCGAGCCCGGTGACCTTTCGACGGCGTGAGGCCTTCGGCGGAGTCCAGCAGCCTGTGTCGTCTTTGCGGGACGGCGGCCGAACCGGACCCGGGTGCTGATACCATCGGCCCCCTTCCGCCCCCTTTCTGGATACGAACTCCTCTCATGCTCAAGCGCACGCACATGTGCGGCCTGCTCCGTCCGGAGCAGGTCGGTCAGACGGTCGTCGTCTGCGGTTGGATCAACACCTACCGCGATCAGGGACGGGGTCTTGTCTTCTGCGATCTTCGCGACCGCGAGGGCATGGTGCAGGTGGTCTTCAACCTCGAGGATGTTCCCCCCGACGTCGTCGCCGCGGCTCGCGGTCTGCGCCGCGAGGATGTGATCGCCGTGCGTGGCGTCGTCCGACTCCGCGCCGGTGACCCCAACCCCCGACTTGCCACCGGGCAGGTCGAGGTGGTGGGCAACACCATCGAAGTGCTCAACAAGACCGAGACTCCGCCGATCCTTCCCGACGAGCACGAGGCCGAGAAGATCGCCGAGGAGACCCGGCTGCGCTATCGCTACATCGATCTGCGCCGGCCGCGCATGCAGCACATCCTGCGAACCCGTTCGCGAGTCACCAAGTTCGCCCGCGACTACTTCTCGACCAACGGCTTCCTCGAGATCGAGACGCCGCTGCTCATCAAGTCGACGCCGGAAGGCGCCCGCGACTTCATCGTGCCGAGCCGACTCTCTCCCGGGTCGTGGTACGCGCTTCCGCAGAGCCCGCAGCTCTTCAAGCAGATCCTGATGGTCGCCGGGTTTGATCGCTATCTCCAGATCTGCAAGTGCCTGCGCGACGAGGACCCCCGCGCCGATCGGCAGGCCGAGTTCAGTCAGATCGATCTGGAGATGAGCTTCGTCGACCGCGAAGACGTCATCAGCATGATGTCGGGATTCGTCAGCGGGCTCTGGAAGGAGATCCTCGGTCACGAGATCGGCGCCATCCCCACGATGACCTGGCACGAGGCCATGGAGCGATTCGGAATCGATCGACCCGACACCCGCTTCGGACTCGAGATCACCGACGTCTCCGACATCGCCCGCACCGCCGACTTCCGAGTCTTCGCCGATGCTCTCGCCAAGCCGAATGGCGTGGTCAAGGCAATCCGCGTCCCCGGCGGCGCCGAGACGCTCACGCGCAAGCTCACCGACGCATGGGGCGAGTGGGTCAAGACCTTCAAGGCCGGAGGGCTTCCGGTCGTGAAGCTCACCGCCGGCGGCTGGGAGACCGGCATTGCCAAGTTCCTCGCCGGCGCTCCCGGCGAGGCGCTGAAGGCGCGACTCGGACTGGTGCCCGGCGACGCGGTGCTCTTCGCCGCCGACACCTGGAACATCGCCACCAAGACGCTTGGCGAACTGCGCCTGCGAGTGGGACGCGAACTCGGCCTCATTCCCCAGGGCACGTGGAACTTCCTCTGGGTGATCGACTTCCCGATGTTCGAGCGCGACGAGGAGCGCGGGCGCTGGGTGGCGATGCATCACCCCTTCACCTCGCCGAATCCCGACCAGTTCGAACTGCTCTCGAGCGATCCCGGAGGCTGTCTCAGCGCCGGCTACGACATGGTGGTCAACGGCAGCGAGATCGGCGGCGGCTCGATCCGCATCCACTCCACCGAGATTCAGCAGCGGGTCTTCAACCTCATCGGACTCACCAACGAGGATGCCGAGCGGAAGTTCGGCTTCCTGCTTCGGGCGCTGCGACAGGGCGCCCCGCCGCACGGCGGCATCGCCTTCGGACTCGACCGACTGGTGATGCATCTGGTCGGCACCGACAACATCCGTGACGTGATCGCCTTCCCGAAGACGCAGAACGGCGCCGATCTGATGATCGAGGCGCCCGGCCCGGTCGATCAGGAACAGCTCGACGAACTCCAGGTCCGTCGAGTGGAGCAGACGCCGGCCGTTCCGGCGGCGCGGTAGTCGAGGCCATGCCAGTGACCTGAGATCGCTCGATCCATGCTCCCGCTCCACGTCGCCGCCGCCGTCCTCAACCAGACGCCGATGGACTGGGACGAGAACCAGTCGAACATCGTCTCGGCCCTGGACGACGCCAGAGCCCGCGGCGCCGATGTGGTGTGCCTGCCCGAGCTGGCCATCTGCGGCTACGGCTGCGAGGACGCCTTCTACGCCGGCTGGCTGCGGCGCACGTCACTGCGTCGGCTCGGCGCAATCCTCCCGGCGACGCGCGGGCTGGTGGTGACGCTGGGGCTGCCGGTGATGCACCGCAACGCCCTCTTCAATTCCTGCTGCCTCGCCGTCGACGGTCGGATCGCGGGCTTCGTCGCCAAGCGTCATCTCGCCGGCGACGGGCTGCACTACGAACCTCGCTGGTTCAAGCCATGGCCCGAGGGCGAGCGCGCCGAGTTCGAGGGCGGAGCGGATCTGCCCGGCGGCCCGTGGCCGATCGGTGATCTGCACTTCGACATCGGCGGCGTGCGCTTCGGGTTCGAGATCTGCGAGGACGCGTGGGTCGCCTCGCGTCCGGGCGCGGCCCTGGCCGCGCGTGGCGTGGACGTGATCCTGAACCCCAGCGCCAGCCACTTCTCCTTCGGCAAGCAGGAGGTGAGGCGACGGCTGGTGCTGGAGGGCTCGCGGGCCTTCGGCGCCACCTACGTCTACACCAACGTCCTTGGAAACGAGGCGGGACGGATCGTCTACGACGGCGGCGCCCTGATCGCCACTCGCGGCGAGATGGTTGCTGCGGGACGCCGCTTCTCGTATCGGCGATTCGAGCTGATCAATGCGGTCGTCGACATCGATGCCACTCGCAGCAGTCAGGCGCGGAGTGCGAGCTTCCAACCCTCGGTCGGACGAGATCCGCTGGCGGTCCTCGTCAATCATCAGTTCCGCGGTGCCGCGACCGCGGCGGCCACGCCGCCGCAGGAGGCCTGGGAAGGAAGCGCGGCCCGCAAGGAGGAGGAGTTCCTCCGGGCCACCGCCCTGGGGCTCTTCGACTACGCGCGGAAGAGCCGGACCTCGGGCTTCGTCGTCTCGCTCAGCGGCGGCGCCGACTCCGCGGCGACTGCCTGCCTCGTCGGACTGATGGTCCGCCTCGCCTGCGCCGACATCGGTGTCGCCGCGTTCCGAGAGACCTTCCGCCATGCCGGGCTCGCCGGCGCGGACGCGCGCGATCTGGTTGGCGAACTGCTCACCACCGTCTATCAGGCCACGGCCAACAGCGGTGCCGTCACCCGCGATGCGGCTCGCCAGGTGGCCGAGGCGATCAACGCCCGGCACGTCGAGTGGAACGTGGAATCGATCGTGCGCGAGTATGTCGCCCTCGCCGAGCGCGCCGAGGGACGCACGCTCGACTGGTCCCGCGACGACCTGTCGCTTCAGAACATCCAGGCTCGGGTGCGCTCGCCGGGGGCGTGGCTTCTTGCGAATCTGCACAACGCCCTGCTTCTGACCACCAGCAACCGCTCCGAGGCTGCGGTGGGATACAACACCATGGATGGCGACACCAGCGGCGGACTCGCCCCGGTCGCGGGGATCGACAAGGATTTCCTGCGGGCATGGCTGGGCTGGCTCGAGACGGACGGACCCGTCGGTCTTGAACCGATCACGGCCCTCTCCGCCATCAACAGCCAGGCACCGACTGCGGAGCTCAGGCCGCGTGCCGACGCCCAGACGGACGAGGCCGACCTGATGCCCTATGCGGTGCTCGAGCTGATCGAGGACGCCGCCATCGGGCGCGGCATGTCGCCGGCCGAGTGTCTCTCGCTTCTCGAACAGCTTCACCAGGGCGCGGGCGACTCGACTCGGCGGCGCTGGATCACTCGCTTCTTCTCCCTCTGGTCCCGCAATCAGTGGAAGCGCGAGCGGCTGGCGCCGTCCTTCCATGTCGACGACAAGAATCTCGACCCGAAGACGTGGTGCCGCTATCCGATCCTCTCGGGTGCGTTCCGCAGTGAACTGGACGCCATCGCCCGCGACGCTCCGCGCGGGTGAGCCGCACCGCCGGCGGATCGCCGCTCGCGACCCGAGTGCCGGCGGTATCCTGCCCTCGTGCGACGCGACCGCCTGCTGACCTTGCTGACTCTTGTAGGAATCGTGGGCGGCGCCGCCGTGGGACAGCTCCTGCATGCGAGCAGTCTCGAAGGCGCCCCGATCTCCGACCTGTGGTGGACCGGCGGAAACCTGCTTCTGATCCGGCCCTTGATGGCCATGATCATCCCGCTGATCTTCGTCAGCGTGGTCGTGGGCGTCACCAGCGTGGGCGAGCCGTCGAAGCTGGGACTTCTCGGCGGCGCGACCCTCTTCTACTTCGTGTCGACGATGCTGATCGCGGTGGTGCTGGGCGCGACTCTCGTGGTCACGATCGCACCGGGTGAAGGACTCGCGCCGCACGTCGTCGAACAACTCCTCGCCCAGGGGAGCACCGACCTGGCGGCGCAGCAGACCACACAGGAACGCGTGCGCGGCGCCGAGGGTCTCGGCCTCGGCGGAGCGTGGCTCGAGATCATCTCCCAGGTCATTCCCAACAACGTGCTGGCCGACGCGGTCAACGGTCGTCCGTTGGGCGTGATCGTCTTCGCGATGGCCCTCGGACTTGCACTCGCTCTGGGTGGAGAGAGCACGAAGCCGGCGATCCGCGTCTTCGAAGGGATCCTGAATGCCCTGATGCGGATCATCGGGTGGATCATCTGGATGACCCCCATCGGCGTCTTTCTTCTGATTGTGGGAACGGTCGGGAAGGTCGGAGGTCAGGCCCTGCTGGGGCCACTCGGGAATTACGTCTTGACCGTGACCACCGGACTCCTGATCCATGCCCTCATCGTGCTGCCGCTGATCCTGTGGGTCTTGGCCCGGACCAATCCGTTTCGTTTCTTCTGGGCGATGCGCCCGGCCCTGCTGACCGCATTCGGAACCAGTTCGAGTTCAGCGACGCTGCCGGTCACGCTGCGCACCGCGGTCGAGGCCGGCGGCTGCTCCAAGCGATCCTCCGGCTTCGTCCTCCCGCTCGGCACCACGATCAACATGGATGGGACCGCCCTCTACGAGGCGGTGGCGACGGTCTTCCTCTTCCAGCTCCACGGCATCGAGCTCTCCTTTGGAGAGCTGGTGGTCGTCGTGGTCACGGCGACGCTCGCGGCAATCGGCGCCGCCGGCATTCCCTCCGCGGGTCTGGTGACGATGGTGATCGTCATCTCCGCCGTGAACGCCAGTCTTCAGAGCCGCGGCGTGGACACGCTCCCGATCACCTCAATCGGAGTGATCCTGGCGCTCGACCGATTCCTCGACATGATGCGGACCACCGTCAACGTCTGGGGCGACGCGGTCGGCGCGAAGCTCCTCACCCGCCTGGTGCCGGACGAGGAGTAGTGACGGGCAGGGAGCAGGGAGCAGGGAGCAGGGGGAACCGCAGAGGGTTGCACGACTGGGTGCGTTCGCTGCAGGCGGTGCCCCGGCGCATCCACTTGAGCCCACGCATCGCTCACGAAGCCCCCGCGTGGCTCAGCCCGCCGGGCTCTGCCCGGCGCGGCGTACGAAAGCGAGTGTGCGCCCGGAGGCCGCAACCGAGCGCTCAAATCACAGCCCCCGCGTGGCTCAGCCCGCCGGGCTTTGCCCGGCGCGGCGTACGAAAGCGAGTGTGCGGCCGGAGGCCGCAACCGAGCGCTCAAATCAATCCTCTGCCCGGCGCGGCGTACGAAAGCGAGTGTGCGGCCGGAGGCCGCAACCGAGCGCTCAAATCAATCCTTTGCCCGGCGCGGCGTACGAAAGCGAGTGTGCGGCCGGAGGCCGCAACCGAGCGCTCAAATCACAGCCCCCGCGTGGCTCAGCCCGCCGGGCTTTGCCCGGCGCGGCGTACGAAAGCGAGTGTGCGGCCGGAGGCCGCAACCGAGCGCTCAAATCAATCCTCTGCCCGGCGCGGCGTACGAAAGCGAGTGTGCGGCCGGAGGCCGCAACCGAGCGCTCAAATCAATCCTTTGCCCGGCGCGGCGTACGAAAGCGAGTGTGCGGCCGGAGGCCG
>ENA-ORBV01000811-ORBV01000811.1-microbial-mat-metagenome-genome-assembly--contig:-NODE-811-length-71199-cov-9.436335_pt1 | contig 71199 bp, 64 predicted proteins | sample MGYA00237777_ERZ505514 | MGnify/ENA primary metagenome ERZ505514 (study PRJEB26160, sample SAMN06269048) | microbial mat metagenome | isolation source: Oligotrophic lake microbial mat | place...
CATGCCAGGCGCGCCGGGGCCGGTCGCGGTGGGCTGGGGGGTCACCGGGCCTGGCGCGGCAGGGGCGGCGGCGCCGTTGCTGCGCGACTCGGCGGGCGCAGCCGGGCCGACCGCAGGTGCGGCCGTCGCCGGTCGCGCCGCGGCAGGAGCCGCCGGTGCCGGCGCTGCGGCAGCGCTCAGCTGTTCACGAAGTTTACGGACGACGGGTGCTTCCACGGTCGAGGACGCCGAGCGGACGAACTCACCCATTTCCTGCAGTGTTCCCAGTAGGGACTTGCTCTCAACACCGAACTCCTTGGCGAGTTCGTAGACCCGGGCCTTGGCCACATCTCTCCTGTCTCGGTCCGGGCGCAGGCACGGACCCTGGTTACTGGGGGCTGGTCATCGCAGCGCACTCATGGGGTGCTCATCACTTGTCGACCTGCTCTCGGGATTCGAGTGAAAACTCACTGCTGACTGGTTCGGTCGTTCTGGGGTGGTGATACTCACGATTGGTGCAGTAGGGCACTGACCTCGGACACATCCACCGCACCCTCGACCCGCAACGCCCGTCCGAAGGCCCGCCGCTTGACGGCGACGGCCAGGCATCGTGGATCGGTGTGCAGTGACGCACCTCGACCAGATCGGACACGAGCGGGATCGACGACCGCCCGGAAGCTGCCGTCGGGTGCGACCTCGGTAACGACCCGCAGGAGGGCCGACCTGGTGTCGCGGCGCCCGCATCCGATGCACGTCCGCAACGGTTCGACAGCCGCGGACGCACGCCGGGGTACAGGCACCCCTTTCGTGACCATCGGCCAGTGTAACCCTGTGCCGGGGCGACCTGCTCCAGGACTCGGTCAGCCGCCCAGCGTGGCGGTCCCTGTCAGACCGGCCTGCTCCTGCGAAGTACTGCCGGTGGGCGGTTCGGGCTGCGCGGGCGCGTCGGAGCGGATGTCGATGCGCCAGCCGGTCAACCGGGCCGCGAGCCGCGCGTTCTGGCCTTCGCGGCCGATGGCCAGTGAGAGTTGGTAGTCGGGGACGACCACTCGCGCCGCTCGCGCCGTCAGGTCGACGATCTCGACCGAGCTGACCCTTGCCGGCGACAGCGCCTCGGCCACGAACCTGGCCGGGTCCTCGCTGTAATCGACGATGTCGATCTTCTCGCCCTGCAGTTCGGCCATCACCGAGCGGACCCGCTGGCCCATCGGGCCGATGCACGAGCCCTTCGCATTGACCCCGGCAACGGTCGAACGGACCGCCATCTTCGAGCGGTGCCCGGCTTCGCGCGCCAACGCCATGATCTGCACGGTGCCGTCAGCGATCTCGGGCACCTCCAGGGCGAACAGCTTCCGCACGAGGTTGGGGTGGCTCCTCGACAACGTGATCGACGGACCCTTGGGCCCGCGCTGCACCGACACGACATAGCAGCGCACCCTGTCGCCGTGCGCCAACCGCTCCCCCGGCACCTGCTCGGTGGGCGGGATGACGCCCTCGACGTCGTTGAGCAGCACCCGGACCAGCCGAGGGTCGCGACCTTGCTGGACGACCCCCATGACGGTCTCGCCCTCCTTGCCGGCGAACTGGCCGAGCACGCGCTCGTCCTCGACGTCACGGATCCGCTGGAAGATCACTTGCCGGGCCGTGGCGGCCGCGATCCGGCCGAACCCGGTCGGTGTGTCGTCCCATTCGCGCACCACAGCGCCGCTCTCGTCGACCTCCTGAGCCACGACGCTGACCCGGCCGGTCCTGCGATCGAGATCGATCCGCGCTCTGCCCTGGGCGGCCCCCGAGCGCTGGTACGCCAGCAGCAACGCCTGCTCGATGGTGGTCAGCAGCACGTCGAAGGGGATCTCGCGCTCGCGTTCGATGACTCGCAGTGCGGCCATGTCAATGTCCACGGCTCACCTCGTTCTCGTCCTCGTCGTCCTCGTCGTCCTCGTCGTCCTCGTCGTCCTCGTCGTCCTCGTCGTCCTCGTCGTCTGCTGCCTCAGCCGCCCCGTCCAGCTCCTTCGGCCGCCGGAACTCGACCTGGACCACCCCGGTCGCGATGTCGGCCCACGGCAGCCGCCGGCCGGTACCGTCGACGTCGAGCTGGATCCCGGCGTCGTCGACCGCGACCAGGCGACCGGTCACCGTGCCACCGGTCGCGGTCGTGACCAGGACCAGCCGGCTGCGGGCCCGCATCCAATGCCGCCGTTCGCGCAGCGGCCGGTCGACACCTGCCGTGCCCACCTCCAGCGAGTACGGTCCAGCCCCGATCACATCGGCGGTCGCCGCAGAGGAGTCGAGGAACTCGCTGATCGCCCGGGATGCCGCCGCCACCGTGTCCAGATCGACGGACCCGACCGCGCTCTCGGGCAGATCCACATCGATGCGCAGCAGCCGTCGCCGACCGGCGGTGGCGATCCGGACACCGTCGATGACCAGCCCGGCTTGCGCGGCGGCGGGTGCCAGCAGCACCGCCAGGCGTTCGCCCACCTCCGACGATGACATGCCCGGAGCTTAGTCGTGCGCCGCCGCTCGACGTTGCGGTCGGCAACTGCAACCGCCGCCGTGGGGCGTCAGGACAGCACCGGGGCCGCCGCTCGTGCCACGATCGCGCCGTGGCAGGTGATCCCCCGCTCCGCGAGAGCACCGTGCCCCGTCGCGGCGTGCTGGCGGCGGGGCTGCTCGGCGTGCTCGGGCTGGCCGGCTGCACCTCCGCGGGACCGATCCGGCTGGACCGGTCGGTGGCCGTCCCGACACCACCACCGCCTTCGGCCGCCGAGCTGGCCCGGCGCCAGGTCGCCGGCGGTTCGGCGACGCTGCTCGATGCGCTGCAACGGATCGATCCGGCCACCGCGCCGGGTGACACCGGAGCGCGGTTGCCAGCCTGGGTGGACGTGCACCGGTCTCACCTCGTGACGCTCGCCGAACCGCAACCGGTCCGTCCGTTGGGGCTGCCGGTGGCCGGCGCGCCGTCCGGTGCCTCCTCACTCGTCGCACCCGACGCGGTGCTGACCGCCACCGGCCTGCTGCGGGCGCTCACGTCGCAGGGGGTCGACATCGGACTGGTGGACCCCGCGCTGGGCACCCTGGCGCTGCGGATCGCCGCCGCACGCTCCGCCCAGGACCTGCTGCTGCGCACCGCGGCGGGACAATCGATCACGGTGGCCGCATGGCCGCCCGACGCGCCCGTCGAGGCCGCCCAGTCGCTGCTGGCGGCCGAGCACGCGGCGTTCGACGCCTACACCACGGCGACCGCCTGGGCCGATACCCGGCAGCAGGACCTCCAGCGGCGCCGCCGGGCACACGAGGGGGTACGCGACCAGCTGACCGCCATCCTCCTCGCAGCCGGGCAGCGCCCGGTCCCGGCCGAGGCCGGATACGCCCTGCCACCCGAGGTGCTGCCCGGCACACCGCTGGCGGCAGATCCCAATGCGCGGGCCCTGCAGTTGGCCGTCACGGTCGAGGGCGGCCTGTCCCGGGCCGCAATGAGCGCCGCGGCCACGATGCTGGCCGACCAGAGCGCCCCGGCCGGAGTGCCGCTGGCCATGCTGCGAGCGACAGTTGCTCTGGTAGGTGATGTCGAGGCGACTCGGCAGCTCTGGGGAGCCGCGCCGGACCCACTGCCCGGCAGCTGAACCAACTCTGCCGGCCCTACGCCGTCATCCCACCAAGGTCCAGGCCAGCCGGATCAGCAGGGCGGCGACCACGGCGAGGAACACGGCGCGGACGAACCCGGACCCCCTCGCGAGGGCGGTGTGCGCACCCAACCAGCCGCCGGCCAGGTTGGCCGCACCCATGGCCAACCCGACGCCCCACACCTGCGCCGGGAAGGCATCACCGCGCCCGGCGAACGTCACGGTGAACACGACGATCGCAACGATGTTCGTGACGACATTGGCGGCCTTGGCCAGGCCAGTGGCGTCGAGGAAGGCGTAGCCCGACCACGCGACGAGGCCGATGGTCAGCAGCGTGCCCGTGCCGGGCCCGAAGACGCCGTCCCAGAACCCGACGACGGCCCCGGTCACGACCAGAGAGACCACGAGGACGACACGCCCGCGCTGCGTGCCACCGTCCTCGCCGTCACCGCGCACCCCCAGGCCTGGCTGCAGGACGACCAGGGTGGCCACGATCACCAATGCCCCCAGCGCCAGCGGTGTCAACCAGCGCTGCGGGAGGGCACCGGCCAATGCGGCCCCGGCCGCGGCCCCGACCGCTGCGGCTACCAGCAGGGTCGCGACGACGTACGGCCGCCGCGGCAACCGCCGGGCGTAGACCAGTGCCGCCAGGGTCGTGCCCCAGACCGAGGAGACCTTGTTCGTGGCGACGATGGTCAGGGGCGCGGCCCCCGGGAACGCGAGCAGCAGCGCCGGGAGCTGGATCAAGCCGCCGCCCCCCACCACGGCGTCCACCCATCCGGCGGCCAGGGCCGCGAGCAGCAGCAGCGCGAGGACCTCGGCAGCAGGCAGTGCCGAGTCGATCCCCAACCTCAGCCGACGCCGACCGGCACGGCGGGGTTCAGGGCAGGCATGCCGGACCTGATGACCTCCAGCACCTCGCCGGGCGTCGCGTCGCGGCGCTCGCCGGATCGGCGTTGCCGGACCTCCACCAGCCCCTCGCCGATCCGCTTGCCGACCACCACCGTGACCGGCACTCCGATCAGCTCGGCGTCGGCAAACTTGACCCCGGCGCTGACACTGCGGTCGTCGAGGATGACGTCGAGGCCCGCCGCGTCGAGGTCCACCGCCAGGCGTCGCGCCGCCTCGACCGCGACCGGGTCCTTCCCGGCGATGACGATGTGCGCGTCGAACGGCGCGACCGCTGCCGGCCACGCCAGGCCCCGCTCGTCGTGGCCGGCCTCGGCGAGCACGGCGACCGCTCGGGAGACCCCGATCCCGTAGCTGCCCATGGTCACCACGATCTGCCTGCCGTTCTCGTCGAGCACCCGAAGATCCAGCGCGTCGGCGTACTTGCGGCCGAGCTGGAAGATGTGACCGATCTCGATCCCGCGGGCCATCTGCAGCGCCGATCCACAGCGGGGACAGGCATCCCCGTCACGGACCTCGGCGGCCTCGATGATCCCGTCCGAGCCGTCCTGGCCGGCGGCCGGGAAGTCCCGGCCCGCGACGAGGTCGAAGGCATGGTGCCCCGCCTCGTTGGCCCCCGTGATCCACGACGTACCGGGGCCCACCCGGGGATCGAGCAGGTACCGCGGCCCGCCGTTGGCGGTGCCCAGCGCAGCCGGGCCGATGTATCCCTTGACGAGCGAGGGGTGGGCGGCGAACTCGGCGTCGCCGAAGGGCTCGATCTCGGCGGGCTCGACGGCGGCCGCCAGCCGCTTCGTGTCGATCTCGCGGTCACCGGGCAGACCGATCGCCACCGGCTCGCGGGTGCCGTCAGGGTGGCGCACGACGACCAGGACGTTCTTCAGGGTGTCGGCTGCCTGCCACGGCCGCTCCGGCCGGGGGTGGGCGGCATTGGCGTGGTCGACCAGCGTCGCGATCGTGGGAGTGTCCGGGGTGTCCTCGATGTGGGCCGCGGGCAGGCCGGCCACCTCGATCGCGGCCGGCGGCGGCGTGGTGACGGCTTCGACGTTGGCGGCGTAGTCGCAGGTCTCGCAGCGCACGAAGGCGTCTTCGCCGACCGGGCTGGGGTGCAGGAACTCCTCGCTGCGGCTGCCTCCCATGGCCCCTGACATCGCGGAGACGATGACGAAGTCGAGCCCGAGCCGCTCGAAGATCCTGATGTAGGCCTGCCGGTGCCGCTCGTAGGAGGCCGCGAGGCCGGCGTCATCGATGTCGAAGGAGTACGAGTCCTTCATCGAGAACTCCCGGCCGCGCAGCAGCCCGGCACGGGGCCTGGCCTCGTCGCGGAACTTCGTCTGGATCTGGTAGATCGACAGCGGCAGGTCCTTGTACGAGGAGTACAGGTCCTTCACCAGCAGCGTGAACATCTCCTCGTGGGTGGGCCCCAGCAGGTGGTCGACGCCACGGCGGTCGGTGAGCCGGAACAGGTTGTCGCCGTAGTCCTGCCAGCGGCCGGTCACCTCGTAGGGCTCACGCGGCAGCAGCGCCGGGAAGTGGACCTCCTGGGCGCCCATCGCGTCCATCTCCTCGCGGACGATCTGCTCGACCTTGCGGTAGACGCGGTAACCCAGCGGCAGCCAGGTGTACGTCCCCGACGCGGCGCGGCGCATGTAGCCGGCGCGGACGAGGAGGCGGTGACTGGGGACTTCAGCGTCCGCTGGGTCGTCGCGCAGGGTCCGGACGAACAGGCGTGACATCGGCATGAGCACGGCTCGCAGCGTAGTCTCGGTCTGCTCGGTCAGCGTCTGCAGACGACGTTGGAGGCCCCGTCAAGCATGACATCGACGAGCTCATTCGCGATGACCACGACGGACAATTCTGCTTGCTTTGTCCCCAGGTGTCGCTCCGATACTCGCGAGCCAGTCCATCTTGAAAGCTTCCTGCTCCGGAACCGTCACCACCTTGTCGAATGGCGCCGGCGTGAAGATGCACACCATCCTTCTGAGGCTCGCCGGCAATCTTCGCCTCACGAGATACCCGGTCCACCCTCGACCCATATCCGCCTGCATGCCTGAGACCACGAGGTTGGCCCGGGCACCGGCAACGCACAGCGAGATTTCCTCGGGATCGAGTACTCGGCGCAGCGCAAGCAATGCCTCGAACCAATCCGAGCCCTCGCCGGACCATTGACGTCCGTCGTCGGCCGTGAGAGACACTACCAGCGGCGCCTCATACTCCCCTTCGACGAGAAGCAGATTCCAAGATCCCGCGATGCCACGATCCATGACGCCGATGGTCAACTCGGACCCACGCATAGTTGATCGGGTGTCGACGAACCAATCAGTGACACGCGTACCCCCAGTGGCCACGCGCCACCGGTCTCTCCATCTCAGTCCTCGCATTCCTTGCACGTGATTCCAGGACTCTTGCTCGGCAACGGAGACGACATCTTCACAGGGAACCGAGGCGAAGATGTCCATCAGGGCCCGACCACGATAACGCCGTGGTGAGCCCAGATAGCCGATCCTTCCCTCCTCACCCGCTTCCTGGCCTCCATAGACCGACACAAAACTCATCTTTGCTCCGGCGCAGCAAATCTCTATCGAGTCCGCTTCCAACTGAAGCCTTAGGGTCTTCAGGGTCTTGAACCAGTCGTGCCCAGTTCCCGACCACGAACGCCCATCAGGAGCGCGCAGAACCAACTTTTGGGCCTCCTTGTATGTGGCCGGTCGAACGCAGATCAAGCTCCAGCTCTGGACCACGCCGAACTCCCTTACGGATACAGAGGTGACGCTCTCCTGATCTTTCATCTCGGGCCACTTCCTGGCCGACGTTCAGGCACGCCTTTCCATTGAGTATTCTGGACTCTATGAGCAGAGCGAATATAGGATGGATCAATCTCTCGAAAAACTATCTCGCTCTCATGCACGTACGGAGACCTGCGGAAAAGCTCCCTGTTGACACTCAAGCCACCCGGGGGCGCTACGATTTCATACACCCACCCTTCGGTGTGACCTTTTGGATTGGCATAATCCTTCGCAATTCCGCGACTGACCGAGGTGCTTACCCAGTTGCTGGGTTGCTGATAGGCTGCATGTTGGTATAGGTCTTCGACTCCTCCCCGAGCCTGGAAGCCCTGAGAGAAGATTTCCTTGGGCCCCCTGGTATCACCACGCCATAACTGTGTGCATTTAGGATTGAAAAGCTGCCGGTAGGCTGCAGCGGCACCGAGTCCGCCGGTGACGGCGCCTATCCCGGTGTTGAAGACGAGTTCGTTGCGGGTTGGCGTTCGGCCCTGGATGCCTGCACTGACGGTCGTGGAGAGGAATCCCGCACCGGCTCCGCCTATGGCGTGGGAGCCGATACCGGCAGCGAGACCACCGATTCCGTACCGGGCGGCCACCCCTGCTGCGGCGCCGCCGATGAGATACCCGCCGGCACCGGCGATGGCACCGGTGATCGCGCCAGTCGCCACAGCACCGCCGAGGCCACCCCAGCTGAAGTTGCTGCGGTTGGTGATGGCGTAGCTGGCCCCGCCGATGACGGCGCCGATCCCGGCCCCGATGGCGGCGGTGCAGAGCAGGGCGCACTGCCCGGTTGGGTCGTTGAGAACTCCGGGACGGTTGTTGGCGTAGGCATACGCCGTGACGTAGGGATCGGTGATGACAGGTGTCAGTGGGTCCGGGCTGAGGAACCGGCCGGTCGTCGGATCCATGGTCCGAGCCCGCAGACCGACCAGCGCCGCACTCGCAGAGGTTCGGGTGGCGGGATCACTCAGTTCGCCGAACGGGCCCAGCACGCCCGCGACGGCCAGAGTGGACGTGCCGCCGCTTGAGGACCCGCTGGTGGTCGTCCACGAGGGCAGGACCGCGCCGTCGGCTGTGCTCCAGGACCCGACACCGAAGAGGTCATAGTCGGTCGTGGCCGTGACCTGCCCCGCAGCATTGCTGACCCCGGCGGGGGTGGTCATCCAGCCGGGATGCACCCAGCCGGTCGTCGCGCCGCCGCCGGCTGCCGCGGTGCTGATCGATACGGGACCGGTGCCCGCCGGGCCGTGCACCCAGGACCGCTGCCAAGAACCCGCCGCCGACCCTCGCTGAGCGACGGGCTGGGTCACGTCGAAGGTGGGGTCCCACACCAGCCGAGTAGCGGTCGATGCGCCTCCACCGGTCGGCGTGGCTGTCTGCGTCAGCCTCGTCCCGTCGCCGTCGTAGCCGTACGACAGGGTGATGTTCCCTGTGGCGACAGTCTTGAGGTGACTGCCGAGGTCGCTGCTGTACGTACGACCGGCACCGTCGTTGGTGATGTTCCCCAACACGTCCGTGGTGACCGGTCGGGAGGTCCCGCCACTGGTGACCTGCGTCATGCGGTCGGCCGCGTCGAAGGAGTACGTGGTCTGCGCAGCACCGGGCACACCGGTTCGAGTGACCCCGGTCCGGTTCCCGACCTCGTCGTAGGCATAAGCCAGTGACGCACCTGCGGCAGCGTCGCAACTGGCGCCGGCAGCGAGTCCTAGGCAGTGGCGGGTGACTCGCCCGGCCAGGTCGTACACGTAGGAGTCGCCGCGCACGGCCAACGCCGAACCACTGGGGTCAGCGCGTCGAGTGGTGGTGACGGCCGACGGGCGGCACTCCGGCGACAACGGGCCGGTCAGCTCGCCGCCTCGCGAGGCGTAGGGGAGCCCGGCGAGGGAATCGACCGCGGCGGTCTGATCGCGTGGCGCTGCGGGTGTCGTCGGGCACCCCGGGATGGTCATGGCCCCGCTCCTGGTGTCGACCACCTGGAGGAGCGCCTCGCCCTGATCGTTGCTGGTAGCGGCCGCGAGCGCCGTCATGAGCGGCAGGAGGGAAGGGTCGCCGACCACGACCTGCAACGGCGAACTGCCGGGAGCGGCTGCCGGGGGTGTCCCGACGCCCGGCGTGGTGGTCGTGATCCGCGTGGGGTTGCCGGTCGGGTCTAGGACGGCGTTGACAGCAGTGACAAGGGTTAAACCGGTCCGCGACGTGACTCCGAGCGGCCGACCCGCCCGATCGTAGGACCATTCATGTGCAACACCGGTGGCAAGGGCAGCAGTCAAAGGACGCCCCGCTGGGTCGTAGGTGTACGTCGCGTGCCGGACTCCATTGCGTGAAATCGAGATCTGGCGCCCGGTTGCGTCGTACGCCGCGTCCATGGTGGTTGCGTCAGGGTATGCCCGGCGCGTGATGTTGCCCGCCGCGTCATAGGTGTAGGTGGTGGTGTCACCATCACGGGTCAACGACGCCAGTCGGTCGGCCCGGTCGTATGTGTAGGTCGCGACGCCCGCTCCGTCACTCATCCGGATGCGATGTCCGACGGCGTCGTAGGTGTAGGTGACGTCGGGCGTGGAGTCGGAGTAATTCAGGGCTGTGACCTGGTCGCGGGAGTCGAACGTCGAGGTGATGAGCCCGTCGTCCGGGTTGGCGGTCGTGGCAGTTCCGATGGGTGTCTCCACCACGGTGCGGTTGCCGTTGGGGTCGTACCGGGAGGCCCAGATGCGGCCATCCGGCAGCGTCGTGGACGTCAGGCGGCGAGCGGCGTCATAGGCGTATCGCGTGACGCGTCCTTTTGTGTCGGTCCGCGTCGTGAGGTTTCCGGCCGCGTCGTACCCGTAGGCGGTTGTACCGGTATTGGCGGGCCCAGTCACCGACGCCAGAGCTCCGTCGGCGCGGTAGGTGTGTGTGGTGACACCCCCCCGGGGGTCGGTACTCGACGTCATTCTTCCGATCGCGTCGTATGCCTGTGCGGTGGTGTTTCCCAGAGGATCGGTGACCGATGTCGCGCGGCCGTCGAGGTCATACACCGTGACAGAGGCGTAGCGGTCCGGGTTTGCCCCGGCAACGGTGCCCCTGGGGTCCACCTCGCGCGTTCGATTTCCGTCGGCGTCGTAGTCCCATGTCCAGCGGGCACCGTCCGGCGTGGTCTTCCGGCTCACCTGCCCCGTGGGTAGGTACTGGAACTGGGTGACCCACAGGGGGTTCCGGGGGTCGCTGACGGTCACGGCCCTGTCGAGGATGTCGTACGCAGTCCTCGTGATGCCGCCTTCACCGTCGGTGACAGAGGTGATGTTGTCATTCGCGTCATACGTCGTTGTCGTCGCGTTGCCCCGAGCATCGGTGAAGACCGTTCGACGGTTCATCGCGTCGTAGGCGTGGGTGGTGACCTGACCCGCCGGATCGGTGGTAGACACAATGTTGCCAACTGGGTCGTGACGGTGTCGTGTCGTGAATGATCCCGGCGTTGCACCTGTCGCATTGCCGCGTGGGCTGGTCTCTGTCAACACGTTGCCGACATCATCGTAGGTGAACGTCGCCCTGCCCGCGGGGGATCGCTCCTCTGTCACGCGCCCAACTGGGTCATAGGCCGTCGACCACACAGCCCCGGTCGCGTCGGTGATCGACGTGCGGTTGCCCGCTGCGTCGTATGCGAAGGTCGTGACACGGCCTACCGGGTCCGTCGTTGACGTCCGTCGCCCGGACAGGTCGTACGCGTGCAGGGTTACACCGCCTGCGGCATCGGTCCCGGACGTCACGAGACCGCCGTCGTCATAGGCGAACGTCGTGGTGTGGTCGGCGGGGATTCCCCCGGCCACATTCCCCAACGGGTTGACGGTCCGCAGCAGACGGCCCGACGAGTCGTACTCGAAGGTGGTGCGAGCGCCTCGCGGGCTGACGGTCGCGGCAACGCCCCCGGCGGTGTTGTATTCGGATGTCGTGGTGTTGCCCCGCGGGTCAGTTACCGATGTCACTTGGCCGGCGAGATTGTACATATAGGAGGTGCCGCCCCCGTTGGGGTCGACAGCTCGTATCATCAATGCTGCGCCGTTGTACTCGTAGGTCGTTCGGGACCCTCGACGATCCGTGTGAGACGTCACATCGTTCGTAGCGTTATAGGTCCACGATTCGGTGTACCCGCCTGCCTCCCCAGCGACCTTGGGGTGGGTACGGGTCAGCATGTTTCCATGGGCGTCGAACGACATGCTGGTGACGCGACGCAGCTCGTCACGCACACCAACGAGGTTGACGTTCTCGTCGTAAATATAGTCGGTGACCTGCCCCAACGCGTCGGTTCGTGACACCAGCACATTGCCGTCGTAGTCCTCGACCCACACTCCCCCGTCGGGTCGCGTGATGGTCGTCCTCCCAGTAGCCGCGTCCCATGCGAATGTCGTCACGAGCCCACGGGGATCAGTCTGTGAGGTGACGCGCCCCGTGGCCGAGTCGTAGGCCGTTCGAACCTCGTTGCCCAAAGGGTCTCTCATCAACCGCAAGCGACCGTCCACATCGTAGGCGTACGTGGTGGTCTGCCCGCGGAGATCGCGTACGGCAGTCAGTAATCCGGACGTGTAGGAATAATTGACGAATCGGCCGTCCGGGAGGGTCACTCGCGTGACGAGCCCGCTACTGTTATTCGTCATGGTCACCTGCCGGCCCGCGGCATCGGTCACTCGCACCAAGCGCCCACCAGAGTAGGTCAACGCGAGCCCGGTGCCAGTCCGGTCGCGGGTCGCAGTCAGACGACCTGCGCTATCGAAAGTCACGTACTGGCCGTCCGGATTTGTCAGTCTCCAACCGCCCGACACCACCGTCAACACGCCGAGCACGCCCGGGTCCGGGTCTAACGTCGATCCCGGGCCCTCGACGAACCGAGATTGCTGTCCCTCAGGGCCGCGGTACACGACCACCCCTGCCGCCGGGAACAGAAGGGCGGAGTTCAACCCATGAGTCCACCCTGGACCCAAGGGCCCAGCGGTCGGGTCGGCGGAGGTGTAGGACCGCGTCATCTCGAAGGGGACACCTGCTCCTGCCAAGCCAACGTCTCGCACCCGAAGCGTCTCTGCACCGGAAGCGGTATTGACCGGGTAGCCCCAGCTTGCTGACCAGTTCCAGGCGCAGGGGTCGCACCCACGACCATAGGTCCGCTCTATCGGTATGCTTCCGTACTTTGCCGTCCACACCACGAGTTGAAATGGAAACCCGTCGACTGTGGCGTTCATGATGAGGTCGCCCGAGGACGCGACGATACTTCGGTTGGATCCGACGTGGGGCCCCGTCGTGTACAGCACCCGAGTCAGGTCGTTGCTGACGACACGAAGGCTGCCGTCGGGGTACAAGAAGACGAATGACCCCGAATTTCCTTCAGTACCCGTCGACCAAGTCCGCACCCCGTATTCGGTTAGCACGACATTTCCGTCGGCCTGCATCCGCAGGCGGGTACTCCTGTCGTAGGATACGAGCTGTCCACCAGACCCCAGACCTGCAAGCTCACCAAACAGATACCCAAAGTGGGTATCGAAGTCGTAGACAATGCCTCCCGAATTGTTGTATAGCCGCAAGAATGGAAAGGCGTTGCCCTCAGTCGCGTACCGCGTAGTCAACCTTAGCTGAACGCCGCCAAGCCCCCCAGTACCGGAGTCATCGAGAACACGACCATCGGGCGCGTACATAACAAGGTTCCCGTTGGATTCCAGAACCACGTAAGCGTTCGCGACAGCGCCGTACAAGACTTGGTGGATGACGCCGTAGCTCCCATCGCTCGTGGGGTTCTCGACGATCTCAAAGATCGTCGTGTTTCCAATAGTTCTCACCCAGAGCACGCTTCGGCCCGGCCCCGGAGCCCCGGAGCTGATCGACTCGCCCGGGTTCAAGCGTTGACCGACCGAGAGGAAGTCCTGCCCTGCAGCCGCGGCTTGAAGGCTGCCCTCCCCATCGGTGGACGCCCCCTCGGTCGGGCCCGCCCCCTCGGGATCCGGGGTGATCCTGTAGTGGTGGTCTTCCCCCTCTGGAACCCGCTGCACACTGGAGCCGGCCGCCACATGAAGCTCTTCTCGCAATTGCGACTGCCAGTCCGCATCGGGCCTGATCTCCTCCGTCGCCGACGCAACAGCCGCCTCGGTTGCCGGCTCCAGCGACTCCCTCAACGACTCGGGCATGGCAACCACACCGGATTCCGGAGACCCGCCTGGATCAGATGCCTCCGCCGTAGCGGGTAGGAACTCCAGCGTCAGGGGGATCAACGGCGATGGCGCGGTCGCGGTCTTCACGGCCAAGGCGGCCGGCGCGACGACTGAAGGTGGCTGCACGGCGAGTTCGACCGGCTGGTCGATCTCTGATGTTTCCTGCCGCCCGGACGCGGGCGAGATGTCCACCGCCGCCGCACCCGTCGCATGCACACCTGCGTTCGCGACGGAGACTGCGGCGGCGCAAGCCACTGCGACACGGAGGATTCGGGCTTCCATTCGTCGACCAGTCATCTCAAGCTCCCCACAGGATCATGAATGCATGAATGTAGCCCGGTTGGAAACGTCCGCGTTTCGCTACGCCATTGCTTCGTTCATGTGCGCTGCCACCGTGGGCCCCCGGAAGCGGATTATCATGATTAGGATCTCATAGCGTAAGGTCAGGCGTCAATACCCTATTGCGTAGCCGAAGCAGTGCGACTCTGCAATATCTCGAAGAGTAGCCATTAGGTGAACAGTTGGTGAACGTCACCGTGACAGTCTTCTGACCCGTGGCGTGTACTGGTGCCGGTTGGTGATCATGTCGGGTCCGTGGCGGGCGAGCAGGCGAAGCGCCGGACCCGGCCTCAGAACAGCACGGTGGCGTAGCGGGCGACAGTCTCGAAACCGACCCGCTCGTAGGTGGCCATGGCGCGGGTGTTGTAGGCGTTGACGTACAGCGACGCCACCGGCGCCACCTCGCGCAGCACAGCGGTGACGACGGCGGCCACACCCGGCGCCGACAACCCCCGGCCGCGACGCTCCGGCACGACCCAGACGCCCTGGATCTGCGCCACGCTCGGTGTCACGGCACCCAACTCGGCCTTGAACACCACCTTCGGGCCGTCCAGGCCGTTGTCGATCCGCACGAACGAGCGGCCGAGGTCGACGATCTCGGCGACACCGGCGCGATAGGTCAGCGCGCCGTCCCCCGCGACCGGGGAGTAGCCGATCTCCTCGGTGAACATGGCAATGGATGCGGGCAGGATGAGGTCCAGGTCGTCGCGGCTGCCGCGGCGGACCGACGGATCGGGCGCCACCAGCGGGCGGCGGCACACCATCAGCGGCTGATCGAAGCGGACGTCCCGGGCTGGTCCCCAGTCCAGCCGCAGCCGGTCCCACATCGCCCGCACGCCCAGCGCCGGTCCGAAGATCGACGAGCACCGGCGACCCAGTCGCCGCGCGCGGGCAGCGAAGGCATCCGCGGCCGCCGCGGTGCTCACCCCGACCGGGACCAGGTTGCCGCCGAACCAACACAGCGAGGCGAGTCGGCCGTCCTCGTAGTAGCCCCACACCTCGGCCAGCCGGCCGCCACCGAGCAGTCCACCCGGCAACCGGGCCGCGACGAAGGCATTGCCGACAGGGTCCGCGGCGCACAGCGCGGCTGCCTGCTCGAGATCGTTGTGGCCGAGCACGCGCACGGTCGAACGCGACACAGGGACTTCTTCGCCGAATCGACGGCGCGCGGCTGCTCTCACCACCGGTGGTGGACGTGAGGCCGGATCAGGCGGTCGTACACGTCGGCCACACCATCGCGTTGCGAGGCCGTCAAGGGCGGCGAGGTTGCGGCGGCGACGTTGGCGCGCGCCTGGTCGGGGTTGCGTGCGCCGGGAATCACCGTGGTCACCCCAGGGGTGTCGATGACCCACCGCAGGGCGAACTGCGCCAGTGGCAGATCGCCCGCAAAGGTCCGCAGTTCCTCCACCGCGGCCAGTCCCACGTCGTAGGGCACGCCCGAGAACGTCTCGCCGACGTCGAAGGACTCGCCGTGCCGGTTGAAGGTGCGGTGGTCGTCGGGTCCGAAGTCCGTGTCGGCGGAGTACCGCCCGGTCAGCAGGCCCGAGGCGAGCGGCACCCGGGCGATGACGGCGACCCCGGCGTGCGCAGCCGCGGGCAGCACCTGCTCCAGCGGCTTGAGCCGGAACGCGTTGAGGATGATCTGCACGCTGGCCACGCCGGGCCGGGCGATCGCGGTCAGCGCTTCGTCGCAGGTCTCGACGCTCACCCCGTAGGCGGCGACGGCACCCTCGGCGACCAGTGTGTCGAGGGTGCCGAAGACCTCGTCGGTGGCGTAGATCGGGGTGGGCGGGCAGTGCAACTGCACCAGCGGCAGGGTGTCCACGGCCAGGTTGGCGCGCGAGCGATCGATCCAGCCGCGCAGCGCCTGCGCGGTGAACGAGGCCGGCACGTGCGGGTCCGCGCGGCGGCCCACCTTGGTCGCGACGAAGGGCCGGTTCGCCGCGGTCACCTCGGCCAGCACCTCGGCGATGAACCGCTCCGAGCGACCGTCGCCGTAGACGTCGGCGGTGTCGAGGAACGTCGTGCCGGCATCCAGCGCAGCGCGCACCGTCGCCCGTGCGTCGTCGTCGGTCACGTCGCCCCAGCCGGCGCCGATCTGCCAGCAGCCGAGACCGACGACCGACAGCGGATGACCCAGCCGGGGGGCGAACCGCTGCTCGACGGCGACCATCGGCGACACGCTCATCCGACGCTCACCAGGACGCCGGAACCGTCGGCGTCGTCGGCGTCCACGCCCATCTCCTCGGCCAGTCGCATCGCCTCCTCGATGAGGGTCTCGACGATCTGAGATTCGGGCACAGTCTTGATGACCTCGCCACGGACGAAGATCTGCCCCTTGCCGTTGCCGGAGGCGACGCCGAGGTCGGCCTCGCGAGCCTCGCCGGGGCCGTTGACGACACAGCCCATGACGGCCACCCGCAGCGGCACCGTCATCCCCTCCAGTCCGGCGGTCACCTGGTCGGCGAGGGTGTAGACGTCGACCTGCGCGCGGCCGCACGACGGGCAGGAGACGATCTCGAGCTTGCGGGGCCGGAGGTTCAGTGACTGCAGGATCTGGTTGCCGACCTTGACCTCCTCGACCGGCGGCGCGGACAGCGAGACCCGGATGGTGTCGCCGATGCCCTTGCTCAGCAGCGCACCGAACGCGGTGGCGGACTTGATGGTGCCCTGGAAGGCCGGGCCGGCTTCGGTGACGCCGAGGTGCAGCGGCCAGTCTCCGCGCTCGGCGAGCAGTTCGTAGGCGCGGACCATGACGACCGGGTCGTGGTGCTTCACCGAGATCTTGAAGTCGTGGAAGTCCTGCTCCTCGAACAGCGACGCCTCCCAGACCGCGGACTCCACGAGGGCCTCGGCGGTCGGCTTGCCGTACTTCGCCAGCAACCGCGGATCGAGGGAGCCCGCGTTGACCCCGATCCGGATGCTGACCCCGGCGGCCTTGGCTGCCCTGGCGATCTCGGCGATCTTGTCATCGAACTTCTTGATGTTGCCCGGGTTGACCCGGATCGCGGCACAGCCGGCATCGATGGCGGCGAACACGTACTTCGGCTGGAAGTGGATGTCCGCGATGACCGGGATCTGTGACTTCTTGGCGATGACGGGCAACGCCTCCGCGTCGTCCTGGCTGGGAACCGCGACCCGCACGATGTCGCAGCCGGTCGCGGTCAGTTCGGCGATCTGTTGCAGCGTGGCGTTGATGTCCGTGGTCGGGGTCGTCGTCATCGACTGGACGCTGATCGGGTGGTCGCTGCCGACACCCACGGCACCCACCTTGATCTGGCGCGTGGTTCGACGAGGGGCAAGAACGGGGGGCGGGGCGGTGGGCAGTCCGAGACTGATCCCGGTCACGAGCATCGATTATCCGCCACGAGACGCGCCCGCCGCACGGCGGTGCCGCCGCTGTCCGGGGTCGCGGCCCCGCTCTCAGCCGGTGAGGCTGATCGGCCGGACGATGTCGGCGTAGATCAGCAGTGCTGACATCCCCAGCAGGACGATCGCCACGCCGTACGCCAGTGGCAATGCCTTGGCGACATCGACCGGCCCGGGGTCGGGCAGCGATCGCAGCCGGGCCCACACCTTTCGCGCCCCTTCGAGCAGGGCGCCCGCCGCGTGACCACCGTCCAGCGGCAGCAGCGGGATGAGGTTGAAGACGAACAGCGCGATGTTGAGGCCGCCGAGCATGCCCAGCACGCTCGCGGTCTGCAGCCGCAGGCTGTCGCCGATGCCCGGCACCTGACCGGAGCCGATCTCGCCGGCCAGCCGGCCGACCCCGACAACGCTGACCGGGCCCTCGGGATCGCGCTCACCGGCGCCGAAGGCCGCCTCGGCGACCCGGACCAGGTGCTGCGGCAGCCGCAGCAGCACGCCGGCGACGCCGGTGACGGTGCCTGCCACCTCGCCGGGAACCGCGGTCACCGGTTGCGGCACCAGGTCTGTGGCCGGCGACAGGCCGAGGAAGCCGGCCTGCGTGGTCCGGGGCGTGCCGTCGGCGTTGAGCAGTGGCTCGCCGGCCGGGTCCAGCGCGAGCACGTCGGTGACCAGTGGGGTCGCGGTCAGCGTCAGCTGCTGCCCGTCCCGTCGGACCATGAAGTCGATCGGGTCGCCGCCCGCGGCCCGGATCTGGGTCCTGACGTCATCCCAGGTCGGCGTCGCGACACGGTCGACCGAGAGCACCACGTCACCCGGCTCGATGCCGGCGGCGACGGCAGGGGCGGCCGGGTCGTCGGCACCGCACTGGGTGTCGAGCGGCGCGTCGGCGGGCAACACGCAGCGGCTGACGATGCCGACCGTCGTGGTCGGCTGCGGGATGCCGAACGCCGTGACGACGAGGCCGAGCAGGAGGGCGCCGAGGACGAGGTTCATCGTCGGTCCGCCGAGCATGACGACGAGTTTCTGCCACACCCTCAGGCTGTAGAAGGTCCGGCGCTCGTCACCCGGGCGGACCTCCTCCATCGACTGCTGCCGAGCGCCCTCGATGATCCCGTTGAACATCCCGCTGGAGCCTGACCGGCCGACACCGGCGACCTCACCGCGCTTGGGCGGGAACATGCCGATCATGCGGATGTAGCCACCCAGCGGGATCGCCTTGACGCCGTACTCGGTCTCGCCGCGGTGCCGCGACCACAGCGTCGGGCCGAACCCGATCATGTACTGCGTCACCCGGACCCCGAAGCGCTTGGCCGGGACCAGGTGGCCCACTTCGTGCAGCGCGATGGAGGCCGCCAGGCCGACGACGAAGATGACGACCCAGACGATGGCCCCGAGGATGTCGCTCACGCAGTGGCTCCCGTCTTTGTGGGCGGGTCAGACACCCGCCAGCTGTCCCATTGTGAACCCGGCCTGGCCGCGCGCCCACGCATCCGCCGCCAGCACGCCGTCGACGGTGGTCGCGGGCGGCAGTCCAGCGCTGCCCGCCGCGTCGACCACACGCTCGACGACGCGGATGATGTCGGCAAAGGGCAGCCGGTGATTGAGGAACGCGGCCACGGCCACCTCGTTGGCGGCATTGAACACCGCGGGCATCACGCCACCGGCGCGTCCCACCGACATCGCCAGGCGCACCGCCGGGAAGGCCATGACGTCGAGCGGCTCGAAGGTCCAGGTGGCCGACCGGGTCCAGTCGCATGCCGGTGCGGCATCGGCAATCCGGTGCGGCCAGGCCAGGGCGAGCGCGATCGGTAGCCTCATGTCCGGCGGAGAGCACTGCGCGAGCGTCGATCCGTCGATGAACTCGACCATGGAGTGCACGATCGACTGCGGGTGCACGACGACCTCGATCTGCTCGAACGGCACGCCGAACAGCAGGTGCGCCTCGATGACCTCCAGACCCTTGTTGACCAGGGTCGCGGAGTTGGTGGTGACCAGGGGACCCATCACCCAGGTGGGGTGGGCCAGCGCCTGCTCGGGCCTCACGTCTCGCAGCTGATCTGCGCTCCAGCCGCGGAAGGGTCCTCCGCTGGCCGTGAGCACGAGCCGGCGGACCTCGGCGGCCGCCCCGCCGCGTAGGCATTGGGCCAGCGCCGAGTGTTCGGAGTCGACCGGCACGATCTGGTCGGGTCGCGCCAGCGCCGCCACCAGCGGCCCGCCGATGATGAGTGATTCCTTGTTCGCCAGTGCCAGGACGTGGCCCGCCTGCAGCGTGGCGATCGTCGGCCGCAGCCCGGCGGCGCCCGCCATCCCGTTGAGCACGACATCGGTGGGCCGCGCCGCCAGCTCGGTGGCGGCGTCCGGTCCGGTGAGGATCTCGACCCGGCCTCCACCCGCGCCGACCGCGGCCTGCACCAGCTCGGCGGCAGTGGGGTCGGCCACGGCCACGACCGGTACCCGGTGCTCGATCACCTGCCGGGCCAGGGCCGCGGGATCGTGCCCGCCGACGGCCAGCGCGGTGACCGTGAACGAGTCCGGATTGCGCGCGATGACGTCGAGGGCCTGCGTCCCGATCGAACCGGTCGAGCCGAGGATCGTCACCTGCCGCACGCCGCGCAGTCTGTCAGGTGGACGGGTCACCCCCGATAAGCGCCGCTTCACGATCAGAAGTGTGACCAGTGCCGGTAATCCTGGAGAAGCGGTTATCGGGTTCGCTACCTGGTGCTCGACGGGGTACGTGCTGAGGCTCAGCGTTTGCGGTGCCGCATGTGGGGGTCTACCTTCGAAGTGGAACGACAATGTGGTCGTTCTGGTTGTCCAGGACCCCGGCGACGCGTCCCACTCGATGTCGATCAAGGGGCCATTCCTGTGAAAACTGTGCGCCGTCGCACCCGGCTCGTCGCCCTCCCCATCTGCCTGCTCGCCCTGGCCGCCTGTGGCGGTGGCGGCTCCGTCGCCGACGCCACGGCCACGGGTCCGATCACCGTCTGGTTGTCCAACAACGCCGAAGAAGTCGCCTGGGGAAAGACCATGGTCGATGCCTGGAATGCCGACCACCCCGACGAGGCGGTCACGGCACAGGAGATCCCGGCCGGGAAGAGCTCCGAGGAGGTCATCGGGGCCGCCATCACCGCCGGGAACGCCCCTTGTCTCATCTTCAACACGTCGCCGGCCGCGGTGCCGCAGTTCCAGAAGCAGGGCGGCCTCGTCGCCCTCGACGACTTCGACGGTGGCACCGACTACATCGTGCAGCGCTCCGGCGACGTGGCCGCCCAGTACACCTCGACCGACGGCAAGTACTACCAGATGCCGTGGAAGTCGAACCCCGTGATGATCTTCTACAACAAGACGTTGTTCGCCGAAGCCGGGCTCGACCCCGACAACCCGCCGCTGGCCACGTACGACGAGTTCCTCGAGACCAGCCGCACCCTGGTCTCCAGCGGCGCGGCGGCTGCGGCGATCTACCCGGCGCCGACGAGTGAGTTCTTCCAGTCCTGGTTCGACTTCTACCCGCTGTATGCCGCCGCGACGCAGGGCACGCAACTCGTGGAGGACGGCAAGGCCACCTTCGCCGGCGACGAGGGCAAGGCCGTGGCCGACTTCTGGCACACCATGTATGACGAGGGCCTGGCTCCCCAGGAGAAGTACAACGGTGACTCCTTCGCCGACGGGGTGGCCGCCATGGCGATCGTCGGCCCGTGGGCGATCCCGGTCTACGCCGACGTCGAGTGGGGCGCCGTGCCGGTGCCGACCCCGGACGGCATGCCGATGGAGGAGATCCACACCTTCTCCGATGCCAAGAACGTCGCCATGTTCACGGCCTGCGAGTACCGCGGTACCGCGTGGGAGGTGCTCAAGTTCGCCACCAGCGAGGAACAGGACGGCGCACTGCTCGAAGCCACCGGCCAGATGCCGCTGCGGGCCGACCTCGGTGCCACCTACCCGGACTACTTCTCGGCGAACCCGGACTACACCGTGTTCGCCGAGCTGGCGGGGCGCACCACGGAGGTCCCGAACGTCGCCAACTCCATCGAGATCTGGCAGACGTTCCGCAACGCCTACTCCCAATCCGTCGTCTTCGGCAACGCGGACACCGCCACGGCACTTGACGACGCGGCCACGGCGATCGACGCCCTCGCGGGCCAGTCCTGAGGCGGGTGCCATGAGCGTTCTCGACGACCGCCGGATCGACGCGGTCCCGGCAGCCCCGCCAGGGCGGCCGAGGTCACGGCGCCGGGGCAGGCTGGTGCGCAAGCTCCTCGGGGAGCAGCCGCTCGGCGCGGCGCTGGCGGCGCCCTACGTCGTGTTCCTGGCAACCGTCTTCGCCTATCCCCTGGGCCTGGCGGTGTGGATCAGCTTCCACGACTACTTCTTCACCGCGCCCGGCGTGGCCGTACCCAAGCCCTTCGTCGGCCTCGACAACTACGTGGCCGTGCTCACCGACCCCGGTGTGCGGCGCTCGTTCCTCAACATCGGCATCTTCCTGGTGATCAACGTGCCGCTGACCGTGGTACTGGCGCTCGTGGTGGCCGCCGGGCTCAACCGCATCACGCGGTTCAAGGCATTGCTGCGGGTCGGGTACTACGTGCCTTACGTGACCGCGAGCGTAGCCGTGGTCGGCGTGTGGCTGTTCATGTTCAGTTCCGGAGGCATCGTCAACAGCGTCCTGGGGCCGCTCGCACCGAATCCCTCGTGGCTGGTCAACTCCAGCCTCGCCATGCCCTCGATCGCCGTGTTCGTGGTCTGGAAGCAACTGGGGTTGTTCGTCCTGCTGTACCTGGCAGCTCTGCAGGCGGTGCCGAAGGAGCTCTACGAGGCGGCCTCGATGGACGGCGCCGGCAAGTTCCGGTCCTTCATGTCTGTGACGGTCCCGGCCGTGCGGCCCGCCACCACCCTCGTGGCGGTCCTCGCCCTGATCACCGGGGCCAACCTGTTCACCGAGCCGTACCTGCTGACCGGCGGTGGCGGACCCGACGGGGCGTCCGCCTCACCTGTTCTGCTCATGTACCAGAAGGGCATCGAGCAGGGGAATCCCGACGTCGCCTCGGCGATCGGGGTGCTCCTGGTCATCGGGGTGCTGATCGTGGGTCTCGTGTCGCGAGCGATCTCGCAGAGGGTGTCATGACCACCACGGAGACAGTCAGCAGCCCTGCCGACGAGCGCGTCCGCCGGGCACGCGCCCGGCGCTGGCACCGCAATCCCTGGCTCACCACCACCGCGCTCACGCTGGGCGCACTCGCCTTCCTCTTCCCCTTCTACTACATGCTGATCGGCTCGCTGCAGGCCGAGCCGGACACGTCGCCGTCGGCGATCGTGCCGACCCAGGGCCTGACCCTGGACAACTATTCCCAGATCAACGCCTCGGTCGACCTGCCACGCTCGCTGCTCAACTCCGGGATCTTCACCGGCGGCGTCATCCTGTGCACGGTCGTGTTCGGGGTGCTTGCCGGTTACGCGCTGGCCCGCCTGAAGTTCCGGGGCCGAGGCACGATCTTCGCCCTGGTACTCCTCGTCCAGGTCATCCCGTTCCAGCTGCTGCTGATCCCGCTCTACGTGATGATCGTTCGCACCTACGGTCTCGCCGACAACTACCTGGGCATGATCCTGCCTTTCGCGATCAACACCACTGCGGTGTTCGTCTTCCGGCAGTTCTTCCTGCAATTGCCCGACGACCTCTTCGCGGCTGCACGCATCGACGGGGCCGGCGAACTGCGCATCCTGCGATCGATCGCCCTGCCACTGGTGCGGCCCGCCCTGCTCACGGTCGTCCTGCTCACGTTCATCGGCCCGTGGAACGAGTTCCTGTGGCCCTTCCTCGTGACCAAGGAGGCTGACATGCAGCCGCTCGCGGTGTCGTTGGCCAACTACATCTCCAACGTCGCCGCCCGGGCGTCGAATCCGTACGGGGCGGTGCTGGCGGGAGCGTGTGTCCTGGCCGCGCCGGCCATCGCCTTGTTCGTCGTGTTCCAGCGGGCATTCATCAATACCGACATCGGCTCCGCAGTGAAAGGTTGACCGTGACAGCCATCGCCGCCAACGCGCCCGTCAGACTGGGTTCCGTCCACTACGCACTCACCCGGCTCGGCGTGGTGATGGCCCCCGACCCGGCCAACCCGCTGGAAACCGGCGGCGTCCTGAATCCTGCGTCCGGGCGACGGCCCGACGGCCGGCTGCACCTGCTGCCCCGGATGGTGGCGGCGGGCAACGTGTCACGGGTGGGACTCGCAGAGGTCGAGTTGACCGACGGCGTGCCGACGGGGGTGATTCGCCGTGGCGTGGTTCTCGCTCCGGACGCCGGATGGGAGCGCGGCGCGAACAACGCCGGAGTCGAGGATCCCCGCGTCACCTGGGTGCCGACGCTCGGCCACCACGTCATGACGTACGTCGCGTTCGGCCCGCTCGGACCGAAGCTCGCGCTGGCCGTCTCCACGGACCTCGTGCACTGGCGGCGGCTCGGCCCGGTCCACTTCCGCTACCAGCCCGACCTGGACACCGACCTCAACCTGTTCCCCAACAAGGACGCCGTGTTTTTCCCGGAGCCGGTCCCGGCGCCCGACGGGAGGATGGCCTACGCCATGCTCCACCGCCCGATGTGGGACATCGGTTGGATCTGCCTGGGTGAGACGACTCACCTGCCCGCCGGTATCGACGACCCCCGCCCCTCGATCTGGATCTCTTACGTCGACGCCGACGAGGTCCACGCCGACCTCGACCGGCTGGTGAGCCTCGACCGCCATCGCATGGTGGCCCTGCCCAGCTACGAGTACGAGGCGGTCAAGATCGGTGCCGGGCCGCCGCCGGTGCGGGTCGCCGAGGGGTGGCTGCTGCTCCACCACGGTGTCACCGGGGAGATCGGGCACGGGTTCGACCCGACGACGCAACGGGTGCGCTACTGCGCCGGAGCCATGCTGCTTGACCACACAGACCCGTCGACGGTGCTGGCGCGGACCGAGCAACCGCTGATGTCTCCCGAGTCCGAACACGAGGGTCAGGGTGTGGTGTCGAACGTCGTCTTTCCTTCAGCCATCGAGGAGATCGAGGGCGCCATGTACGTCTTCTATGGCATGGCGGACGCCCGGATCGGCGTCGCCCGGCTCGACCGCATCGAGGACCCGGCATGATGCGCGGCGGCACAGCGCGGCTCGTCGCCGCCATCCTCGCCCTGTCCGTCACGTTCGTCACATACGTCACCATGGGCAGCGCGGCCGCCGGCGACACCGGCACCCGCCCGGGCGGCGCCCCGGCACTGACCAACCTCGCCCATCTGGACTACCTGGGCGACTCGGTCGCGCCGCCCGAGCAGGCCGGGCACTCGACCTACCGCCTGGCCGAGGAACCATCGGTCGGGGTGCTGTGGACCTACGCCGAGCCCGGCGCCGACGGTGAGCTGCGCCGGGTCGGCGGCGGGCCTTTCGATCCGGCCACAGGCACGTACTCCCAGGGCGCCTTCAACGCCGACGACGTCGCCCGGGCGAGTGTGGTGTATCTGCGGCACTGGCGCCTGACCGGGGACACCACGAGCCGCCACCGTGCCTACCAACTGCTGCGCGGTCTCACGTACCTGCAGACATCCAGCGGGCCGGACGCGGGCAACGTGGTGCTGTGGATGCAGCCGGACGGCACCCTCAATCCCAGCCCGACGCCGGTCGAGCTGCCCGACCCCTCCGACAGCGGTCCCTCGTACTGGCTGGCCCGGACGCTGTGGGCACTGGGCGAGGGTTACGAGGCGTTCGAGGGCGTCGACCCGGCCTTCGCCGCCTTCCTGGCCGAGCGTTTCGACCTGTCCCGGGCGGCGCTGGACCGCCAGGTGCTCCTCCGCTACGGCGAGTACCAGCAGGTCGACGGTGAGAGGTGGCCCGCCTGGCTCGTCGCCGACGGTGCCGACGCCAGCGCCGAGGCCGTGCTGGGGCTGTCCGCCTACGTCTCGGCCACTGGTGACGCCGCGGCGCAGCGCAGCCTGTCCCAGCTGGCGGACGGCATTGCCGAGATGTCCACGGGCGATCGCCGCACGTGGCCGTTCGGCGCCGTCATGCCCTGGGCGCAGTCGAGGTCGGTGTGGCACGCCTGGGGCGGTCTCGCGCCGGCGGCGCTCGCGGAGGCCGGTACCACGCTGCATCGGCCGCGACTGGTGTCGCCGGCCGTGGCGGACTCCGCGACGTTCACGCCATGGCTGCTCACGTCGGGCGGGCCGGACAACGGGCGGCTGCCCACGTCGATCGACCGGAGCCAGATCGCCTATGGGGCGGACTCGAGGGTGCAGTCGCTGCTGGCCACCGCCGACGCAACGGGCTCGCGCGGCTTCGAGGAGCTTGCCGGCATCGCGGCCGCGTGGTTCTTCGGCGCCAACGCCGCGGGAGTGCCCGCCTACGACCCCGCCACCGGGCGGACCGTCGACGGGATCGCGGCCGACGGCACGGTCAACACCAACTCAGGTGCGGAGTCCACGATCCACGGGCTGCTCACCATGCTGGCGCTGGACGCTCGGCCGCGGGTCGCCGATGCAGCCATGACGGCACACGTGGTTTCGCGGACCGGCACCGTCACGGTGGAGGCGGAGATCGGCACGCTGAGCGGCGGCGCTGCCGTCGTGACGCCGGCGTCGTTGTGGACCGGCGAGTCGCAGTACGGCGGCAGCGGCTACGTCACCGTGCCCGACGGTGCCACGGTCACCCTGGCCGTGACGCCGCTGGACCAGGACGCGCTCGTGCTGCCGGTGGTGGATCTGCAACCCGGCAGCGCCGCCCGCACCCGCTGGAGCGGCGACGACCGGCGGCTCGGCGCGGTGCGCCACGGCGACGTGGGGCCGCAGGGCATCACGGCCGCCCCTGGTGCGCTGCTGCCCGTCACGTTGCCCCGACAGCTGCGTGCCGGGTCCACCGTGGTCACCGCGACAGGGACGGCGGGGATCGGAGCTGACGTCGCGAGGGTGGACGCTGTCCTCGTCGAGCCGCTCGTCAGCGACCTCGTGCTCGGCGGCAGGGACGCGGGCACGGTGCTGGTCCGCAGCGCGGCGTCGGGGCGGGAGTCGGCCACGGTCGCCGTGCCCGGCTCCGGCCCCGTCACGGTCCGCGTCTACGACGACCGTGGGCGGCTGCGCGAGACCGTGCGGCCGGGCGACGGCCGCTCGACGGTGGTTCCGGTCCTCGGCGGCGGGTTCAGCATCGCGCGGCGTTGACGGGGTCTCGGGCAAAGGGCCCGACGGTTCCGAGATCGATAGTGGTGGGCCTGTCCCACCCGCGAAACGGTCGTTAGGATCCGGCTATGACGACGCTTGCCGCACCCTCGCCGCTGGACACCGCCCCCGTCGAGCAGGTCCGTCGGCTCGTCACCGATCTCCCAGGGCCCCAGTCGCTGGCGCTGCAGGCCCGCCGCACCGCCGCGGTAGCCACCGGGGTCAGCGGGATGCTGCCGCTGTTCGTCGAGCGGGCCGGCGGCGCGGTGCTGGTCGACGTCGACGGCAACCACCTCATCGACCTCGGGGGCGGCATCGCCGTGGTCAACGTCGGGCACGCGCACCCCGCGGTCACCCGCGCCATCCAGCAACAGGCGGCCAACTTCCTGCACACCTGCTTCATGGTCACCGGGTACGAGGGCTACGTCGCGGTCGCCGAACGGCTGGCACAGCTGACGCCCGTCACCGGCCCTGCGAAGGCGGCGCTGTTCAACTCCGGCGCCGAAGCCGTCGAGAATGCGGTCAAGATCGCCCGGGTGGCGACGAAGCGCGACGCTGTGGTGGTCTTCGACCACGCGTATCACGGCCGGACCAACCTGACGATGGCGATGACCGCCAAGGCGAACCCGTACAAGAAGGGCTTCGGCCCGTTCGCGGGCGAGGTCTACCGGGCCCCGATGTCCTACCCGTTCCGCGATCCGGAGAACATGAAGGGCGACGAGGCCGCCGCACGCGCCATCGCCTACATCAGCACTGCGATCCCGCCCGAGGACGTCGCCTGCGTCGTCATCGAGCCGATTCAGGGCGAGGGCGGCTTCATCGCCCCCGCCGAGGGTTTCCTGCCGGCGCTGCGCACCTGGTGCGACGCCAACGGCATCGTCTTCATCGCCGACGAGATCCAGACCGGTTTCGCCCGTACCGGGCTGATGTTCGCCCTGGACTACGAGGGCGTGAAAGCCGACCTGGTGACCGTCGCGAAGGGCCTTGCCGCCGGCATGCCGCTCGCCGGGGTGGTCGGACGCGCCGACCTGATGGATTCGGTGCACGCCGGTGGCCTGGGCGGCACCTACGGCGGCAACCCGGTGGCCTGCGCCGCGGCCCTGGCGTCGATGGACGTCATGCGTGATGAGGACCTGCCGACCAAGGCCCGGGCCATCGAGGCCCGGGTGATGCCCCGGCTACGTGAAGCCGCCGGCCGGTCCGCGACCATCGGGGACATCCGGGGCCGCGGCGCGATGCTCGCCATGGAGTTCGTCACCCGTGGCAGCGCCGATCCCGACCCGGGCGAGGCCGCCCGGGTGTCCAAGGCCTGCCACGCCCAGGGCGTCGTCACCCTGACCTGCGGCACCTTCGGCAATGTGTTGCGGCTGCTGCCACCGCTGGTCATCGAGCCGACACTGCTGGACGAGGGAATCGGCATTCTCTGCGACGCGATCACGGCGTGAGAGCGACGTCGTGAGCACCGGCGGGGTCACCCCTGACCGGCTGGGCCAGCTGCACCACGAGGCCGTCGCCCGGTTCGAAGCCGACCGGCCCCGCTCGGGTGAGCTTCACCGGCGGGCCCGCCACGCGATGCCCGGCGGCGTGCCCATGTCCTGGATGGTCAAGTGGCCCGGCTCCTGGCCGACGTTCGTCGCCCACGCCGAGGGTGCCCACTTCACGTGCGTCGACGGCATCGACCACGTCGACCTCTGCCTCGGTGACACCGGGGCGATGACCGGACACTCCCCCGCCGCGACCGTCGCCGCTATCCGCGAGCAGGCCGGCCGCGGCATCACGACGATGCTGCCGACCGAGGACGCGATCATCGCCGCGGAGGACCTGACCCGGCGGTTCGGGCTGCCGCAGTGGCAGTTCACGCTCACCGCGACCGACGCCAACCGGCACCTGATCCGCTACGCCCGCCATGTCACCGGCCGGCCCAAGGTCCTCGTCGTCGAATGGTGCTACCACGGCAGCGTCGACGAGGCCTTCGCCGGCCTCGACGCCGACGGCCGGGTGGTCGCCCGGGAGGGCAACATCGGGCCGCCGGTCGATCTGGACATCACCACCGTCGTTGTCCCGTTCAACGATGTCGACGCCTTGCAGGCCGCGCTGGCTCGAGAGGACGTCGCCTGCGCGCTGCTGGAGCCCGCGATGACCAACATCGGCATCGTGCTGCCCGACCCCGGCTACCACGAGGCGTTGCGGGAAGCCTGTGACCGGCACGGCACGCTGTTGATCATCGACGAGACGCACACGCTGTGCGCCGGCCCGGGTGGCTGCACCCGCAAATGGGGCCTGCGCCCGGACGCCGTCGTCGTCGGCAAGACGATCGGAGGCGGTGTCCCGGCGGCCGCCTTCGGGATGACCGAGGACTGGGCCCACCGGATCCGCAGCAGCATCCCCCGCGAGGTCATCGACATCGGCGGTGTCGGCGGCACGCTGGCCGGCAACGCGCTGTCGATGGCCGCCGTCCGGGCCACGTTGACCGACGTGCTGACGGACGCCGCGTTCGAGGCGATGACGGCGAGGGCAGTGGATTGGACCGTCGGCGTGCAGGCCGGCATCGACGCGGCCGCCCTGCCGTGGCACGTCATCCGGCTGGGATGCCGCGCCGAGTACGCCTTCGCGGCGTCGGCGCCGCGCGACGGGGCCGAGGCTGCGCTGGCCGACGACCTCCCACTCGCGCAGTACCTGCACCTTGCTGCGCTCAACGACGGCGTGTTGCTGACCCCGTTCCACAACATGGCCCTGATGAGCCCCGCCACCACGGCCGACGACGTCGACCGGCACTCGGTGTCCTTCGCCCGAGTGGCGCGTGAGTTGTCGAGTGAGTCCGGCTAGGCTCACGCGCGCCGTTTCACTCTTCGTCATCGCTACTGGTTAGGAGCATTGTGAGCCAGCCGCCCTACGAGCCGACTCCCCCGTTGGACCCCTACGCCAAGCCGCCCACTCCGGACGCCGCGGCAACTCAAGCCTTGTCCTCGCCTGCCCCGCCGGCACCTGCCGCCCCTGTCCCTTACCAGCCGCCGCCCTACCAACCAGCCGCCTACCCGCCGCCCGGCTACGGCGGCACGCCCTCCGGGTACGGAACCGCCTACCCCGAGGCGAGCCAGGCGACTCTCGCACTGGTGTTCGGCATCGTCGGGGTGACGGTGTTCTCGATCCTGGCGCCGTTCGCCTGGTGGATAGGCCTCAAAGAGAAGCGCGCCATCGACGCCGGGCGCCGCGATCCCGCGAACCGCGGTCAGGCCGTTGCCGGGTACATCCTCGGTATCGTCGGCACCGTGTTGCTGGGCATCGGGTTGCTGGTCCTGATCGGATACGTCATCTTCTTCGTCCTCTTCTTCACCGGCACCATCGCGACGTCCTCGAGCTCCCTCGGCGCGGTCCTTCCCGGACTGACCGGCTGAGCAGATCGGATCGGCTCGTGATCAGGCCGGTACGGCCCACACGATGAGGTTGTCCCGGTAGCGGCGTGCCTGCGCGTCGAACGGACCCGAGCACGTCACCAAAGCCAGGCGACGCGGTCCATCGGCACGGAACAGTTCCGGCGGCAGGTCGGACTTGACGACCTGCACAACGGCGTCGACCACGTAGTCGTGGCGGGTCCCCAACCCGTCGACGACCGTGATGCCGTCCCCGGGGCCGGCATCCAGCAGGCCGGCGAACACCCCGAGGCCCTGAGTCGCGGAGTCGACGTGACCCGCGATCAGGGTGGTACCCACATCGACTCCCATCGGTGCGCTGCCGATCCACCACCCCAGCTCGGACACGTCGTCGGGCACCAGCAGTGACCCGTCCGCACCCACGGGCGCGAGGACCACGGGCGCCTCGACCTCGCCGAACTCCAGGGATGCCGGAGGGGCAATCCGCACGGCACCTCCCGACGACACGCCACTGGGTTCGACGTGCTCCGGCATCTCCTCCGTCACGGGCGATGTGGTGCCCAGATCCCGCGCGGCCGGTATCACCGCCGGTGGGGATGCCGAGCACGCGCTGATCGCCGCCACGGCGAGCCCGAGGAGGACCACGTGGCGCACGCCGCGCCCCGAACTGGTGACTGCCCGGGACACGGCGTTCATCACGATGACGAGGCGAATCAGCTGGTCGCGAAGAAGCGACGGCGCAGGCCGACGACCAGAGCCCCCGCGGCAGCCACCGCGATGGCCCCACCGATCAGCCACTCGGCCTGGCCGGCGGCGCCGTCGGCCGCTTGCCCTCCGGTGCCCGTGTCGATCGATCCGGGTGCAGCTCCGGCTCCGGTGACGAGCTGCCCACGCGCCAGGCCGCCGGAGAAGCTGGCGGAGTGCACGTTGAGGTAGAAGTCGCCCGGGTTGGCGATGATCTCGGCGGCCAGCGCGGCGTCGAGCTGAGTCGTCGCAGAAGCTCCGGAGTTGATGGCCGACGCGTCCAGCGGCACCACCACATCGCCGTTGACGCCAGTGGCGCCCCGGTGGATGTGGCCCGCAGCCACTTGCTCACCGTTGCCCGCGACGCGCACCGTGTACGTCAGCGCGCCGGCCGGGGTGAGCTGGAAGCTGCCGGTCACGGTGGCGCCAGCCTCTCCGCTGCCGGCGGGCACCTCGTTCTCGCCGCTGCCGGTCGCGCTCAGGCTGACCGCGCCCGAGCCGGCGGATGCCATCGCAGGGGCGCCGGCAGCGAGCAGTGCCGCCGCGCCGAGCATCCCGGCGACGGCCGCTTTCGTGATCAAACGTCGGATGGTCATCGTTCATCTCCTTCGACAGTGACGCCACCCCAGCGGCGACGCCTTGCCTATGGACACGAGTCATCGCCCACCTGGGTTCACCGGTGGGTCGCGGTGATTGTGTGACCCGCACGAGCGGGTCAGCCCCTTTCGGATATCTCCCAGGGCGAGGCGTGGTCGCCGCTCAGCAGGTCCAGGAACGGCATCGCGTCGAAGGCCTCGGGGCCGAGTACGCCGGTGCCGGACCACTGTCCCGAGGCCAGGAGCTCCAGTGCGACCGCGGGGTTGACCGCCGTCTGCCAGAGGACGCACTGGGCGCCGTACTCGGCCATCGACCACTCGTTGTCGACGACGTGTGAGAGGTACACCGCCCGGCGCCCGCCATCGGTACCGGTCCCGGTGACGTAGGTGCCGGCACAGGTCGCGCCCCGCATCCTGTCCCCCAGGCCCGCAGGGTCAGGCAGGCAGGCCGCGACGACGTCGCGAGGGCTGACCTGATGTCCCTTGACGCTGACCGGCCGGGTGCGGTCGAGGCCCAGTTTGTGCAGGGTCCGCAGGACGTCGATGAACTCCTGCCCCAGTCCGTACTTGAAGGTCACCCGCTTCGCGTCGAGCCAGCGCGGCATCAGCAGTACCTCCTCGTGCTCGACGTTGACGCACTCGACCGGGCCGATGCCACCCGGAAAGTCGAAGACCTCGGGCTCGCTGAACGGGGCCGTGGTGTACCACCCTCGACCGGCCTCCCAGATCACCGGCGGGTTCAGGCACTCCTCGATCGTGGTCCAGATCGAGAAGGACGGCGCGAAGTCGTATCCGTCGACGACCAGGTTGGACCCGTCGCGAACCCCCAGCTCGTCGATGGAGCTGAACAGGTGGTCGGCGGCGTAGCGCGCGAAGACGTCCGAGAGGCCTGGCTCGACGCCGATCCCGACCAGCGCCAGTCGACCGGCGGCCGCCCAGTCATCGGCCACCGCGAATTGTTCGTCGCCCAGCTTGACCCCGACCAGCTCGTGCGGGCGCTGCGGGTGGGGCCTGGACAGCGACATCGCCATGTCCAGGTAGTCCGCCCCGGCGGCCAGCGCACCGGTGAAGACGGGCATGACGAATCGCGGGTCCACGGCGTTGAGGATGTGGGTGATGCGGTGCCGACGGGCCAACGCGGTCACCGCGGCGGGATCCGATGCGTCCACGCGAGCCGCCGTGAAGCGACGCTCGCCCGGGTGCCGCCGCGCCAACTCCGCGACGGTGCGCTCCGCGCGGCCCACATCGTAGTCGGCCACCACGCACGCCTCGAAGAAGTCGCGGCGTGCGACGATTCGTGCGAAGGCGTCACCCACCCCGCCGGCGCCGATCAGCAGAATGCGCACGTCAGGTCCTCTCGATCGGGTGGGTGACCGGGCGGTCGGACAGCAGCGGCGAGGCCGGGTCCCATCGGGGCCCACCCGCCAGGTCCAGGCGCCGCCGCGCGATCGCCGAGAGCGCCTCCAGTACCACCCGGTTGGCCAGCGCCGCGGTGATGTCGGCGTGGTCGTACGGCGGGCAGACCTCGACGACGTCGATGCCGACGATCGGCAGGTCGCGGGCCAGCCGGCGCACGGCATCCAGCAGCTGCCGCGCGGTGATGCCGCCTGGTTCGGGGGTGCCGGTGCCGGGGGCATGGCCCGGGTCGGCGACATCGATGTCGACGGACAGGAACACCCCCTCGCAGTCGTCGAGCGCGATCACCGACGCCTCGTCCAGGCAGGCGTCCAACCCCCGAGAGACGATCTCGGTCATCTCATACGAGCGCATCCGCTGCTGCGCCATCCAGTCCAGCACGTCCGGCCCCGGCCAGTAGCCGCGCAGCCCCACCTGCAGGAACCGGTCGCCGCGCAGCGCACCCGACTCGATGAGCCGACGCATCGGCTGCCCATGCCCCCACAGCGAACCGAACTCGATGTCGCCGGTGTCGGCGTGGGCATCGAAATGGATCATCGAGATCCGGCCATGCCCGTGATGCGCCGCGACCCCCGTGGCATCGGCGTAGGTGATGGAGTGGTCACCACCGAGGACGAGGGGGATGGCACCGGCCGCGCACACCGCAGTCACCGCCCGCTCGAGCGCTCCGAGCGAGGCCAGGATGTCCCCTGGCGGCATCTCGACGTCCCCGGCGTCGCGGACGTCGAGGTCGCGGAGCGCATCGGTGCGCAGGGCAAGGTGCGGCCTGGACCCGTCGTGCGCCAGGTAGTCGGTGCCGCGGATCGCCTGCGGGCCAAACCTCGTTCCGGGGCGCGCCGAGGTGCCGCCGTCGAACGGCGCGCCGACGATGACCACATCAGCCCCCGCCATCGTGGCGGGCTCACCGATGTCGCACGCCGGCACCCCCAAGAAGGTGTAGTCAGGACCGAACTGCGAGCCGTACCGAGCCATCGAGTTCCTCTCCCGGGGTGCCTCGGTCAGCCACCGGAACGGGCCCGGCGTGCCGAGATCAGCCGACCGATCCCGACGAGGACCAGTGCCAGCACGAACATCATGGTGCCCACGACGTTCGCCTGAGCGGGGATGCCTCGGGTGGCGGAGACGTAGACGAACTTGGGGAACGTGTCGGTGTTGCCGGAATTGAAGTACGTGATGATGAAGTCGTCGAAACTGAGCGAGAACGACAACAGTGCCGCGGCGACGATCCCGGGCAGCAGCAACGGGAACGTGACCCGCCAGAACGTCTGCATGCCGGTGGCGTAGAGGTCTGCCGCCGCCTCCTCCAGCGCCGGGTCAAGCGTCGCCACTCGCGCCTTGACCGTGACCACGACGAAACTGATGCAGAACATCACGTGGGCGATGACGATGGTCCAGAAGCCCAACTGGGCGCCGATGTTGAGGAACTGAGCCAGCAGGGAGGCGCCGAGCACCACTTCCGGCGTGGCCATCGGCAGGAAGATCAACAGGTTGGTGACGCCGCGGAAGCGGAACCGGTAGCGCACCAGGGCGATGGCGATCGCGGTGCCCAGGGCACAGGCGATGACAGTCGCGATCAAGCCGATCTGGATGCTGGTGGCCACGGACTGGCATACGTCGGGTGCCCCGCACGGATTGCGCCAGTTGTCCAGCGTGAAGCCCTGCCACACCAGGTTGGACCTCGGTGCGTCGTTGAACGAGAACGCGATCGTGTACGCGATCGGCACGAACAGGTACAGCAGCGCCAGTCCGGCCAGCACGGGCAGCACCCAGTCGCCCTGGCTGAACCATGGCCGCCGCCCTGGCGGGCGCTGCGCCCCGACGACGACCCGGACCGGCACCGGACTGCCCACCTGGGCCGCGGTCATACCAGGTCCTCAGTGCCGGAGCGGCGGATGTAGACGATGACGAGCACCAGGATGACGGCCATCAGGATGAACGACAGCGCCGCCGCGGTCGGGTAGTCCACCACTTGGAAGAACTGCGAGTCGATGATGCTGCCGATCATCCTCGTTCCCGGATTGCCCAGCAGTGCCGCGTTGACGTAGTCGCCGGAGGCTGGGATGAAGGTCAGCAGCGTTCCGGCGACGACGCCGGGCAGTGACAGCGGCCACGTCACCCGGAGGAACGTCGTCAGCGGTCCGGCGTAGAGGTCCTGTCCGGCCTCGATCAGCCGGACGTCCAGGCGTTCCAGGCTGGCATAGATCGGCAGGGTCATGAACGGCAGGAAGTTGTACGTCAAGCCGGCGACCACCGCGAATGCGGTCGCGGTGAGCCTGCCGTCACTGGGCAGCAGGGCCAGGGCCCGCATCACCGAGACCACCGGCCCCTCGTCGGCCAGGATCTGCCGCCACGCGATGGTGCGCAGGATGAAGCTGGTGAAGAACGGCGCGATGACCAGCACGAGCATGAATTGCGCCAACGTCGGGCGCGACCGGCACCGGACCGCGATGACGTAGGCCAGCGGGTACCCGATGAGCAGCGCCAGCACGGTCGCGAGCAGCCCGAAGCCGAAAGAGCGCACGAAGATCGGCCAGTACTCGCGAATCGCGTTGGTGTAGTTGGAGACCTCGAAGGCGGGCTGGAACTGACCGATGTCACCCCCCGGCACCGGCACCATGAGCGAGGTGAAGAACAGCACCAGGATGGGAGCGACGAAGAAGATCGCCAGCACGGCCAGTCCGGGTGCCAGCAGCAGGTAGGGAGTCCGGCCAGCCCGGCGAGGACCGGGCGCCTCGGCACCGACCGCCGGCGGTGTCACCGCTGCCGCGACCGACACCTCAGACCGCCTCCCGTCCGGCGCTGGCGTCCTGATCGCCCGGGAGGCCGAACGAGTGGGGTAGGGCCCACGCCGCCCGCACCACGTCACCCGGCCGGTGACCGGCCCCGTCATAGATGTTCTGGCTGAACACGGTGAGCTGGCCGGCGCCGGGCACGTCGACGAGGTACTGCGTGCTGACACCCGAGAACGACACATCGACCACGACGCCCGGCCCCACGACATTGGTGTACGCCGGGACGTCCTCGTCGCCAGGACCGGTGCCGTCACCGGCGATCAGGTGCAGCTTCTCGGGGCGGACACCGACCAGGATCCGGCCCGAGGTCACCGCGCACCGGTCGGCGCGAACCAGCATCGGGCGACGGTCGGCGCCGCCCCGTGGCGCCACGCTCAGCACACCGTCGGCCTGCGACTGGACATCACCGAGCAGCAGATTGGACTGCCCGAGGAAGTTGGCGACGAACGCGGTCGTCGGCCGCTCGTACAACTGCGCCGGCGGCCCCAACTGCTCGATCCGGCCCGCGTTCATCACCGCGACCGTGTCGGCCATCGTCATGGCCTCCTCTTGGTCGTGGGTGACGTGGATGAACGTCAGCCCGACGTCGGTCTGGATGCGCTTGAGCTCGACCTGCATCTGGCGCCGCAGCTTGAGGTCGAGCGCCCCGAGCGGCTCGTCCAGCAGCAGCACCGCCGGCCGGTTGACGATGGCCCTGGCCAACGCGATGCGCTGCTGCTGGCCGCCCGAGAGCTGCGCCGGGCGGCGGCGCGCAGTGTGCGCCAGCTCGACCAGCTCCAAGGCATGCATCGCACTGGCAGTCGCATCGGCCTGCCCACGGCGGCGCAACCCGAACGCGACGTTCTCCAGCACCGTCAGGTGCGGGAACAGCGCGTAGCTCTGGAACACCGTGTTGACCGGGCGCTCGAACGCGCGGGTCGCCGTGACGTCCTTGGTGCCGATCCGGATCCGGCCTGATGTGGGGTGCTCCAGCCCTGCCACCATGCGCAGAGTCGTCGTCTTGCCGCAGCCCGAGGGCCCGAGCAGGGCGAAGAAGGAACCCGCCGGCACCACCAGGTCGACCGAATCGACCGCGACCATGTCACCGAACGCCTTGCTGAGCGCCTGGAGCTCCAGATCGGCCCCGGATGGAGCGCTCACGACATCGGCCATCAGTTGCCGATGACCCGCTGGAACGCCTCGCTGAAGGTGGTCTCCTCCTCGGCCGCCAGCGTCCGGAACGCCGACACCTCCGACAGTGTGGCGTCGTCGGGGAAGATCAGCTGGTTGCCCACCAGCGACGGGTCGATCTCGGCCATCGCCTCCTGGGCGCCCTGCACCGGCGTGATGAAGTTGACGTAAGCGGCGACCAGCGCGGCGACCTCGGGGTCGTAGTAGTAATCGATCAGCCGCTCGGCGTTGGTCTTGTGGGGGCTCCCGATCGGGATCATCAGGTTGTCGCTCCACAGCGTGCCGCCGGAATCCGGGATCGCGAACCCGAACTTGTCGCCCGCCTCGAAGTTCAGCGACACGATGTCGCCCGACCAGCCGATGACCGCGATGGCGTCCTCGCTGATCAGGTCCTCGCGGTAGCTGCCGCCGCGGACCTGGCGGATCTGGCCCGACTGGATCTGCTCCTCGAGGACGGACAGCGCATTGTCGAACTCGGTCTGCCCCCAGGTCCCGGAGATGTCGACGCCCTGGGACAGCATGATCAGGCCCATCGTGTCCCGCATCTCCGAGAGCACCTCGACCCGCCCGGCCAGCTCCGGGTTCCACAGGTCGTCAAGGGTGCGAAGCCCGGCCGGGAACAGCTCCTTGTTCCACGCCAGCAGGGCGAACCCGCTCTGCCAGGTCAGGCTGTTCGCCCGGCCCGGGTCGAAGTCCACCCGTGCCAGGGTGTCGAGGATGTTGTCCTTGTTGGGGATGTTGGCGTCGTCGAACTGCTGCGTATAGCCGAGTCTGATGCACCGCGCGGCCATCCAGTCGGTGAGGCACATGATGTCCTGGCCGATGTCCTGACCGTTGGCCAGCTGGCCCTGAACCCGGCCGAAAAAGGACGCGTTGTCCTCGATGTCCTCGCTGTAGTTGACCTCGATGCCGGTCTCGGCCGTGAACGCCTCCAGCGTGGGCGAGGTGTTGCCGTCCTCCGCCAGGTCGATGTAGGCGGTCCAGTTGACGAAGTTGACCACCTGTTCGGTTTCGGAGAGGTCCTCGGCGGGGGACAGGGAGACCAGGGCGTCGGCCTCCCCGGAACCACCGCCGGTGCCGCATGCGCTGGTCAGACCGGCGGTGGCGGCCACGCCCGCCACCGCGCCGCCGCGCAGCACGTTCCTGCGGGTGGCTGCGGCAGAAATCAATGGACGCAGGTCGGCGGGGATCCGGGACGGGTCGATGCGAGAATTCATCGGGTTCCTAGCTGTTGAGGTTGGCCATGACGTGCTTGATCCTGGTGTAGTCCTCCAGTCCGTACATCGAAAGGTCCTTGCCGTAGCCGGAGTTCTTGAACCCGCCGTGCGGCATCTCCGCGACGATCGGGATGTGGGTGTTGAGCCACACGCAGCCGAATTCCAGCCGACGGGCCATCCGCATCGCCCGACCGAAATCCTTGGTCCACACGCTGCTGGCCAGGCCGTACTTGACGCCGTTGGCCCAGCGCAGCGCCTCCTCCTCGTCGCTGAACCGCTGCACCGTGATGACCGGGCCGAAGATCTCGTCCTGGACCATCTCGTCGTCCTGGTGCAGCCCGGCCACCACCGCCGGCCGCAGGAAATAGCCCTTGCCCAGTTCGGAGACGCGGTCGCCACCGGTGACCAGGCTGGCGTGGTCGGGCACCCGGGACAGGAATCCGGACACCCGGTCCAGCTGGTTGGCATTGTTCACCGGGCCCAGTGCGGCGTCGTCGTCGTCGGGCATGCCCGGCTTGGTGGCGTCGGCCTGCTCGGCGAGCGCCGCGACGAAGTCGTCGTATATCCCCGGCCCGGCGAGCACCCGGGTGGCGGAGGTGCAGTCCTGGCCTGCGTTGAAGTACCCGGCGCCCGCGATCCCGGCGGCGGCCTCGGCGATGTCGGCGTCGTCGAAGACGACCACGGGAGCCTTGCCGCCGAGTTCGAGGTGGACCCGCTTGAGGGCGGCGGCAGCCGACGCGGCGACCTGCTTGCCCGCCCGGACCGAGCCGGTGATGGCGACCATGTCGGGGCGGTCGTGGCTGACCAGCAGGTGGCCGGTCTCCCGATCGCCCGTCACGACGTTGAATACCCCGGCAGGGAAGAACTCCGCGGCGATCTCGGCCAACAGCAGCGTGGTCTCCGGCGTGGTGTCACTCGGCTTGAGCACGACCGTGTTGCCGGCTGCCAGCGCGGGGGCGAACTTCCAGACCGCCATCATCATCGGGTAGTTCCACGGCGCCACCTGGCCGATGACCCCGACGGGCTCGCGGCGGATGAAGGACGTGTGGTCGGACATGTACTCGCCCGCGGACTTGCCTTCCAGCACCCGTGCCGCACCAGCGAAGAACCGGATCTGGTCGACCATCGGCGGGATCTCCTCCGATGCGGTCAGCGCGCGCGGCTTGCCCGTGTTCGACGCCTCCAACGCCACGATCTCCTCCGCCCTGGCCTCGATCGCGTCGGCGAGGCGGAACAGCGCGAGCTGGCGCTTGGCGGGCGTGGCGTCGCGCCAACCCGGGAATGCCTCGGCTGCCGCCCCGTATGCGCGGTCGATGTCCTCGGCCCCGCTGATCGGCGCGCGCGCAACAACCTCACCGGTCGCGGGATCGATGATGTCGGAGAACGAGTCGGAGCTCGGATCGGTGTACTCACCCGCAACGAAGTTGCGCAGTTGGCGGACGCCTTCGGCCACAGTCGCTGTCATGACGCGACCCTAGTTCGCCGGACCGCATTGCGAAAGCCCGATGAACGGAGCGGTTCGGTTTCCGTTGCACCAGGCGACGGATTGCTCTCGTTCCGTTGTTCGGAGCATCACGCGCGCTTGCTATCGCTCGTCCGGGCAGTGAGAATGGCCGAGTGACCGGGCCAGCCGCGCTCGTCCTCCTCGACGACGTAGGCAAACGGATCATCGAGGAGTTGCAAGCCGACGGTCGACGCTCGTACGCCAACGTCGCCAAACATGTCGGGCTGTCCGAGGCTGCCGTGCGCCAGCGGGTCCGGCGCATGGTCGAGGTCGGGCTGTTGCAGATCGTCGCGGTCACCGACCCGCTGCAACTGGGCTTCAGCCGCCAGGCGATGCTCGCCGTGACCTGCGAGGGCGACGTCCGGCTCGTGGCCGACGAGTTGGCCATGCTGCCCGAGGTCTCCTATGTGGTCCACGTGGCCGGCGGTTTCGACCTGCTGGCCGAGGTGGTGTGCGAGGACGACGATCACCTGCTCGATCTGCTCAACACGCGCGTGCGGCGATTGCCGGGCGTGCGCACCACCGAGACATTCGTCTACCTGAAGCTGCGCAAGCAGCGTTATGACTGGGGAACCAGATGACCGACCACGCCACCACTCTCAGCAGCCCGCCCTCGGCCGACGCCCTCGGCACGACGCCGCGCGGCACCGGCCGCGCCCAGGCAGCCCGGGACCACCTCTGGATGCATTTCTCGCGGCACACCGCGCTGGCCGCAGGCGGCGAACCGCAGGTGATCGTGCGGGGCGAGGGCCACCACATCTTCGACGCACACGGCAGGCGTTACATCGACGGCCTCTCCGGGCTGTTCGTGGTCCAGGTCGGCCACGGGCGCCGCGCGCTGGCTGAGCGGGCGGCCCAGCAGGCGAGCGAGTTGGCCTTCTTCCCGCTGTGGTCCTACGCGCATCCGCAGGCGATCGACCTCGCGGAGCGACTGGCCCACCACGCGCCCGGCGACGTCAACCACGTGTTCTTCACCACCGGCGGCGGCGAAGCCGTGGAGAGCGCGTGGAAGCTGGCCAAGCACTTCTTCAAGTTGACCGGCAAGCCCATGAAGACCAAGGTCATCTCGCGGTCCGTCGCCTATCACGGCACCCCGCAGGGCGCGCTGGCGATCACCGGCATACCCGAGATGAAGGCCATGTACGAACCGCTGGTGCCGGGGGCGTTCCGGGTGCCCAACACCAACATCTACCGGGCACCGACCGACGAACTGCGCAAGGACCCGAAGGCGTTCGGTCGCTGGGCCGCTGACCGCATCGCCGAGGCCATCGAGTTCGAGGGCCCCGACACCGTCGCGGCGGTGTTCCTGGAGCCGGTGCAGAACGCCGGCGGCTGTTTCCCGCCGCCGCCTGGCTACTTCGAGCGGGTCCGCGAGATCTGCGACGAGTACAACGTGCTGCTGGTCAGTGACGAGACGATCTGCGCCTTCGGCCGGATCGGCTCGATGTTCGCCTGCAACGACTTCGACTACACCCCGGACATCATCACCACCGCCAAGGGCATGACGTCGGGCTACTCCCCGATCGGGGCGATGCTGGCCTCGGACCGGCTGTTCGAGCCGTTCACCAAGGGCACCGAGATGTTCGCCCACGGGTACACCTTCGGCGGGCACCCCGTCTCGGCCGCTGTCGCGATGGCCAACCTCGACATCTTCGAGGCAGAGGGCCTCAACGACCGCGTCAAGGAGAACGCGCCCGCGTTCCGGCGGACGCTGGAGAAGCTGCTCGACATCCCGATCGTCGGCGACGTCCGCGGCGAGGGGTACTTCTACGGCATCGAGCTGGTCAAGGACCGCGACACCCGGGAGACGTTCAACGAGGACGAGTCCGAGCGGCTGCTGCGCGGTTTCCTGTCCCAGGCGCTGTTCGAGGCCGGGTTGTACTGCCGCGCCGACGACCGTGGCGACCCCGTGGTGCAGTTGGCGCCGCCCCTGACGATCGGGCAGGCGGAGTTCGACGAGATCGAGCAGATCCTGCGCGGCGTCCTGACGGAGGCGTCGAACCGGTTGTGAGCGACCAGCCGTACCGTCGGCTCTCGCTGTGGCACGAACAGGTCGCCGCAGCCGGGGACGACCTCGCCCCGCGCCCGTCGCTGGCCGGTGACACCGACGCCGACGTGGCCATCGTCGGCGCCGGCTTCACCGGCTTGTGGACCGCCTACTACCTGCTGCAGGCGCAGCCGGACCTCCGGGTACTGGTCGTCGAGGCCGAGATCGCCGGCTTCGGTGCCAGCGGCCGCAACGGCGGCTGGTGCTCGGCACTGTTCCCGCAGGGCACCGCGTCGATGGCTGCGGCGTGCGGTCGCGACCGGGCGCTGGCGGTGCGCCGGGTGATGAACGACACCGTCAACGAGGTGGGCCGGGTCTGCGCCGCGGAGGGCATCGAGTGCGACTTCCTCAAGGGCGGCACGATCAGCTTGGCGCGCACCCCGGCGCAGGTCGCGCGGGCCCGGGCGGACGCGACCCGCGACGAGGAGTTCGACGGGGTGGACGGCGTCACGTTCCTCGACGCCGACGCATCGTGGGCCCGGCTGGCCGCCGCCCGGGTCCTCGGCGCCACCGTCACCCCGCACTGTGCCCGGATCCATCCCGCCAAGCTGGTCCGCGGTCTGGCCCGGGCAGTCGAGCGGCTGGGCGGGACGATCGTCGAGGGCACCCGCGCCACCGAGGTGGCGCCGGGCCTGGTTCGCACCGAGCACGGCACGGTGCGGGCGGCGACGGTGGTGCGCGCCACGGAGGCGTGGACGTCCAAGCTGCCCGGTCACGGCCGCAGCGTGGTCCCGGTCTACTCCTTGATGATCGCCACGGCGCCGCTGCCGGCGGGCACCTGGTCGACGATCGGCCTGGCCAGCGGCGAGACGTTCACCGAGCACCGCAACCTCGTCATCTACGGCCAGCGCAGCGCCGACGACCGGCTGGTCTTCGGTGGCCGCGGGGCGCCCTACCACTTCGGCTCCGGCATCGACACGGACCACGACACCGACCCACGGGTCTTCACGGCGTTGCGGGACACGCTGGTGGACCTGCTACCGCAGGCCGGGGACGCCGCGATCACCCATGCCTGGGGCGGCCCACTGGGCATCACCCGGGACTGGCACGCGAGCGTCGGTCTGGACCCGAGCACGGGCCTGGCCTGGGCGGGCGGCTACGTCGGCGACGGCGTCGGCACCAGCAACCTGGCCGGGCGGACCCTGGCCGACCTGATCCTCGGCGTCGACAGCGAGCTGGTCCGGTTGCCGTGGGTCAACCACATCTCGCCCAAGTGGGAGCCGGAGCCGCTGCGGTGGCTCGGCGTCAACGCGGGGCTGCGGGTGGCTCAACTGGCCGACGCCGAGGAGCGGGTGCTGCGGCGGCCCGGCGCGTTCGCCGCCGTGCTGGACCGGTTGACCGGTCATTAGCTCCTGAGCAGTGTCTCGAAGCTGCTCCGACCGTTGATCCGATACACATCGCCCTTTGTGGCGGCACCTATCCCTCAACCGCGGCCGCCAGCCGGGCTCGCCAGATGAGTGGGAGCACTAACCACATCACCAGCAGCAGACCGCCCACGACGGCGGCCAGCACCACCGCGAACAGCCGCGACAGCACCAGGTCGAGCACCAGCAGCATCGCGCACGCCACCGCCACTCCCAACGCCCCCAGGCCCGCCTGAGCCAGCCGGCTCGCCGCGATGACGACCGTCTCCTTGACCTGACGGCGGAACATGAGCCGGTGCCAGGCCACCGGAGCCACCAGCAGGGCGATCGCTGCCACCAGGACCAGCAGAGTCGCCACCAGAACGCCGCGCTGGAACCCGTCGAGTGATCCGTACCGGGCCTGCAGCGGCACGGTCAGCAGGAACGCGAAGAGGATCTGCACCCCCGCCTGCATCACCCGAAGCTCCTGCAGCAGTTCCGCGAAGTTGCGGTCCGCCCGCTCCAGCTCGGTCTCGTCGCGTCCGTCGTCGATCATGTCTCACACTCCAGTTGCGGCCGGATCACCGGGGCCAGCGGCTCAGCACACCCATCACATGCTCACGCGTGGGCATCGCATCGGCTGCGCCCGCTCGGGTCACCGCAAGTGAGCCCGCAACAGCGCTCCAGCGGACCGCCTGCGCCAGGTCCCCGCCCTCGGCCAGCACCGCGGCGAGGGCGCCGTTGACGGCGTCGCCGGCGCCGACCGTGTCGACGACATCGACGACCGACGCGGGTTGCCAGCGGAGCGTGTCGCCCAGCGCCCAGCAGATCCCCCGCTCCCCCAGCTTGATGACGACCCCCCCGGCGCCGCGCCCGCTCAGGGTGCGGGCCGCGCGCTCGGCCGCCTCCCGCGTCGCCAGGTCATGGCCCACCAGCGCCGCGGCTTCGGTCTCGTTCGGGGTGAGGACGACGTGTGGGGCGTAGAGACCGGCGGGCAGCCCGTCGCCGGGTGCGGGCGCCGGATCGAGAATCACCCGCGCCCCCCTCGTCCGCGCCAGGTCGGCCGCGGCCACCACCGCAGCCATCCGCAGTTCCAGTTGCAGCAGCAGGACATCGCCGGCGCGGAGCTCCTGGGCCAATCTGGCGACATCAGCGTCACCAACGGCCCAGTTGGCGCCCGAGACCACGACGATGCGGTTCTGGCCGTCCGCATCGATGACCACCACGGCCACCCCGGTCGCCAACGCCGGGTCCACGGCGACCCCGGTGACGTCGACTCCCACAGCGGCCAGGCCGTCGCGCAGCATCGCGCCGTACGGGTCGCCGCCAACCCGGCCGACGAAGGCCGTGGCCGCCCCCAGCCGTGCCGCGGCGACCGCTTGATTCACACCCTTGCCGCCCAGCGCGACCGCGAACGAGGTACCGAACACCGTCTCACCCGGTGCCGGGAAATCCCCGACGCCGACGACCAGGTCCGCGTTGGCACTGCCGAAGACCACTACGCCCACGTGGCGACGATAGGCGCCTGTCGTCAGGCGTCAGAGTCCTGATTGCGGCGGGTGTTGAGCACCATCAGGGTCTTGGTCCCGGTGACGTGCCCCGTGCCGCGCAGCCGGTCGATGACGCGCTTGAGATCAGCGACGTTTCGGACCCGGATCCACGCCAGCGCATCCGGATCCCCCGCGACGGTAAAGACTGCTTCCACCTCCGGGATGCCGATGCCGATCTCGGAGATGGTGTCCACCCGGGCATCTCCGGAGATCCGCAGTTCGGTGAACGCCTCCAGCGGGCGCCCGAGCTTCGCGTGGTCGACCACGGTGGTGTACCCGAGGATCACGCCCGAGGCCTCCAACCGGTCGACCCGGCGCTTGACCGCCGGCGCCGACAGGCCGACCACGGCGCCGATGTCACCGTAGGTCCGCCGGGCGTTCTGGCGAAGCAACCGGAGAATGGCGGAGTCCACAGCGTCGGTGCCAGGGGCGCCAGCCTCGTCATCCACGCAATAATGTTACGTGGAACAGCCTGCCGAGCGGTATTCGTTGTCCAAGACCGGGTCTGGAAGCGTGAAAGCTTGTGCGGGTTCCGCGTTGTCGCTGTAATGGGCCGGTGCAGGCGCCCGTAGCCCCCTTTGCCGACGCGATGGTGCTGCGGCGGATCCAGGACCGCGTGCTGTGGCTGGCCACCAGCATGATCCACCACGCCAACCACGTCCGGCCGGCCAGATCCGCGATCAAGGTCGGCGGCCATCAGGCGTCCTCGGCCTCGATGGCCGGCATCATGACCGCCCTGTACTTCGCGCACCTGCAGCCCGACGACCGGGTCTCGGTGAAGCCGCACGCGGCACCCGTGCTGCACGCCATCAACTACCTGTTGGGCCGGCTCGACCGTCGCTACCTCACGCAGCTGCGAGCGTTCCACGGCCTGCAGAGCTACCCCAGTCGCACCAAGGACCCGGACCCGGTCGACTACTCGACGGGATCCGTCGGCATCGGGGCGACCGCGACCGTGTGGAGCGCACTGGCCAAACGCTACGTCGACGACCACGGGGGGCAGCGGCACGACGGCCGTCACATCGCACTCATCGGTGACGCCGAACTCGACGAGGGGGCGATCTGGGAGGCGCTCGTCGATCCGTTGGTGCCCCGGCTGGGCGAGGTCATGTGGGTGGTCGACCTCAACCGGCAGTCGCTGGACCGGGTGGTGCCGGATATCGCCGCGGGGCGGATCGGGGCGATGTTCGCCGCGGCCGGCTGGCAGGCCATCACCGTGAAGTACGGCCGGACGCTGCGCGCCCTGTTCGAGCGGCCGGACGGCGACGCGCTGCTCTACCGGCTGGACTCCATGAGCAACGAGGAGTATCAGCGGATGCTGCGGGCCGGCGCGCACGAGGCCCGCGATCGGCTGCTGGCCGATCACACCTGCGAGGTCAACCTCAAGCGGCTGCTGTCCGACCTCAGCGACGCCGAGGTGGCGCTGGCGGTCCGCGACCTCGGCGGTCACGACCTCGCCGACCTCGTCGAGGCATACGAGACGGCTCGCGCCACCACGGATCGGCCGTCGGTCGTCTTCGCCTACACGATCAAGGCGTGGCGGTTGCCCAGTGAGGGCCACCCGGCCAACCACTCCGCACTGCTCACAGCCGAGCAGTGGCGGGCGCTGGCGGCGGACCTGGGCGCCGACGCCGACGACCCGTGGGCCCCGTTCGCCGAGACCTGCGACGAGGCGGCGGTGTGCCGGGCAACCGCCGCCCGGCTGCGCCGTGGTGATGCCGGAGCCGACCAGGAGTTGACGGTGCCGCGCGATCTCGGCAGCCGCCACGCCGCGACCGGCTCGACGCAGCAGGCACTCGGCCGCTTCCTCGTCGACCTCGCCCGGGCCGCGCCCGAGGTCGCCGAGCATGTGGTCACGGTCAGCCCGGACGTCGCGTCCTCGACCAACCTCGGTGGCTGGATCAACAAGGTGGGCGTGTGGAGCCCGCAGGATCGCTCGGACTGGTTCGCCGACGACACCGAGACCCGGATGCGGTGGGCCGAGCGCTCCAGCGGGCAGCACATCGAGCTCGGCATCGCCGAGGGGAACCTCTCCGGACTGATCGCCGAGCTCGGCGCCACCTGGTCACGCTGGGGCCGGCGGCTGCTGCCCATTGGCACGCTCTACGACCCGTTCATCACCCGGACGCTGGAACAGTGGTCCTTCGGGATCTACGCGGGCGGGCAGTCCATCCTGGTGGGGACACCCTCCGGAATCACGCTGGCGCCCGAGGGCGGCGCCCACCAGTCGATCATCACGCCGTCGATCGGTATCGAGCAGCCCTCGTGCATCGGGTGGGAACCGTGCTTCGCCCAGGATCTCGAGTGGACCATGCTGCACGCCCTGAGCCTGCTGGGTCGCGAGGGTGGCACGTCGTCGTATTTCCGGCTCACCACCCGGCCCATCGACCAGACCTTGGCTTCGCTTCCCGCCGAGACTGGGCAGCAGGAGCAGCGGCGGCGGCAGTGCGTCGCGGGCGGCTACCCGCTGCGCCGCGCCGCCGGCAGGCCCGCAGTCACGCTGGTCGGCATGGGCGCGGTGATGCCGCAGGTGCTGGCTGCCGCCGACGACCTCACGGCCGCCGGCGTCGCGTTGGACGTGATCTGCCTGACCTCGGCGGACCTGATCTTCCGCGCTCTGCAGGCCCGGCAAGGCCTCGGCGCCGGCGGGCACCGGATCCTCGACGTCCTCTTTCCCGCAACGAGAAGCGCGCCGCTGGTCACGGTGCTCGACGGTCACCCCCACACGCTGGCCTTCCTGGCGGGGATCAATGGCAGCCGGATCGCCAACCTGGGCGTCACCGAGTTCGGTCAGGTCGGCGACATCACCGACCTCTACCGCCACTATGGCCTGGACGAGGCCTGGATCACGGGAGCGGCTTGGGACCTCCTGGACGGCCCAGGGGATCAGCCCTGCGGATGAGAGTCGACCCGTCAGGACGAGCCCTTCGGCGGATGACCGGAGCATGAGCTCCGGCGCAGTCTCCACACGTTCCGTCCGACGTGCGGCGATAGCGTCCGTCTGCTCAGCGGCGTTGGTAGATGTCGCGTCGGTGTCCGACGGCGAGCACCAAGACAAGAAGGACGTTGGCGTGGATCTCGTAGGCGATCCGGTAGTCCCCGGTTCGGGCCCGCCATTCGCCCTGCCCGCCAACGAGCTTCTTCGCCCCGCTGGGTCGTGGCTCATCGCTGAGCAATTCGATCGCAGCCTGCACCCGGCGCCTGGCAGGCGGATCCAGTTTGCGGAGTTGACGCAGCGCTTCTGGAGAGATCTGGACCTGGTAGGTCATATCAGCCCGAGGTCGGCCTTGACCTCCGCCCACGGGATCGCCGGCTCACCCGCTGAGATCTCGGCGCGGGCAGCCTGTGCGGCCTCGATGTCACCAAGATCCTCGGCGGCCGCGATGAGGCGGTCTAGGTCGTCCGCATCGATAACCGCGGCCACCCGCTGGCCTCGCCGCGTCAGATAGACCGGGTCATGCCCCACGCGTGCGGTGTCCACTACATCGGCCAGTCGCGCGCGTGCGTTGCTCACGGTGATCTCACTCATCTACACAGCATAGGCGCGGTTTCCGCGGTAACGTACAGCTACGCTCAAGGGCCCCCTCGCTCTGGTGCTGGAGCCCGTGACGGGCACCGACTGGGAGGCGGCCGTGCCACGACTCGTCCTGGACCCGCTCGACCTCGCCGCCACGTCGACCTCCGGAGAGGGACAGACGATCATGGCCGGCACCATCGTCGAGGGTGAGACCACTATCGCCACGGACAGCGGGTCCTACCGTGCGCTGGAGACCGTTGCCGGATCAGCGGAAGCATCCGGATCGGCGGGAAGCATGTTCGCTGTCGAACTGGGTATCGACCAGGACCCCGACCGGCTCAGCGTCACCGCGGCGGCACTGCTGCTGCTGACCTATCTGGCCGGTCTCGGCGTGGCGGCCGCCTGGCTGCTGTGCCGCCGGGACCTGTGATCACGCTGGGCGGAGGTTCTCGATGGCCACGGGCTTGATGTCCTCGCCGGCGGGCAGCGCGAAACCCAGCACCTGCCCGTAGAAGGAGAGCTCGCTGTCCAGGGCGGTGCGGATGTTCTCCGCGCGGCGGAACCCGTGCTGCTCCCCCTCGAACGCGACGTAGGCGACGGGCACACCCTTGGCGCGCAGCGCCTCGACGATCATCTCCGACTGCGACGGCGGGACCACCTCGTCCTGCAGCCCCTGAAACGTGATCAATGGCTTGTCGAAACCGTCGAGGTGGTGAATGGGCGAGCGTGCCCGGTACACCTCTCGCTCCGCCGGATAGGGCCCGACCAGACCGTGTTCGTAGTGGCTCTCGAACTTGTGCGTGTCCAGCTGCAACGCCTCCAGGTCGCTGACCCCGAAGTGGTTGGCGCCCGCAGCGAAGGTGTCCTCGAAGGCCAGGGCCGCGAGCGTGGTGAAGCCGCCTGCGGAACCGCCGCGGATGCACAGCCGGTCCGGGTCCACACGATGGGCGGTGACCAGGTACCGAGCGGCCGCCACGCAGTCCTCGACGTCCACCACCCCCCACTGCCGGGCCAGCAGCTTGCGGTAAGCCCGGCCGTATCCGGTCGACCCGCCGTAGTTGACGGCGACCACGGCGAACCCTCGACTGGTCCAGTACTGGACGGAGAGGCTCAGCGCGGGCAATGCGGCCCCTGTTGGGCCACCGTGGGCATAGACGAGCAGCGGCGGCAGAGCCTGCGGTGGACCGGTCACCTCCGGCGAGGCCGGTGCGTAGTAGAGCGCGTGCGACGTCCGGTCACCGCTGGGGAACGACAGGGACTCCGGTACCGAGAACCAGGCCGGCTCCAGACCGAGGTCGCGGGCCGGGCGAACCACCGACCCCTGCGAGCGGGCCGAGCCGGTGAGTCTCAGCCGGTACACCTGAGCTTCGGCCGTTGGCGAAGCACCGACCAGGGCCACCTCGCGGCCCCGCCCGACCAGCGTCGGGATCACCCGGGCAGGCACATCGAGGTCCCGAAGCTGCCCGTCCCACAGTGCCAGCCGGTCGAACCCGTCGCGCTGGTAGGCAAGCACGACCCGGCCGTCGTCCAGGAGGGCGTAGCGGCTGCGCCCGAACACCCACTGCGGCTGACCGATCTCGGCATCGAGGACGACGATCGGCTCGACGCCACCGGTCACGGACCACCGGTACAGGTTCCAGAAGTCGGTGCGGTCGCTGAGGAACCACAGCGAACCGTCGTCGGACCACTGCGGCTCCGTCACCGACTCCCCCGTGCCGCCCGCGATCACCACGCCGTCGACCAGCAGCCGGGTGTCGTCCCACGGCATGTTCGGGTGGTCCCACTCGATCCATGCCAGCCGCTCGCCGTCAAGGGACCACCGAGGGCTGGCCACGAAGTCGGGTCCCGAGACCCGGACCTCGAGGTCGGAGCCGCCGATGCCCATCACCACGATCTCGTTGACGACGTCGCCCGGGCCGCCACCAGCGCAATGGCGCTCACGGATGCAGGCCATGCGCCGCCCGTCGGGATGGACGACGCCGTCGGCCCACCGGTCGGCTCGCAACGAGGCCGGCTCCGGGGTCACCGGCTGCGGGTCCTCCCCCGGCACCAGCCGGTACAGCCGCTGGTCGGACCAGTTGGCGAACCAGCACACGCCGTCGGCCACCCACCAGGCGCCGCCGCCGTACTCGTGCACCGCCGTCCGCGCGTTGAACGGCGCCGGCAGGACGTCGACACCGTCACGGACGAGGACGGTGCGACCGCCGTCATCCGGCCGGGACTCCGCCCACCACAGCGCGTCACCATCGAACGCGATCTCCCCCAGGGACACCGCGGCCTGGACCGCCAGTCGGGACGTGATGGGCGTCGGCCAGCTGCCGTATGGGGCTATCACCCGCGCCATCCTGCCAGCGGTTGGCATGCCGAACCCGGTCGATCTGGCTCAGGTGAGGCGGCGGGCAGGCAGCGGCCCGACCGGCCGCTTCGCCCGTCGGGCCGCTGCCTTCAGCCGCATCTCCAGCTCTGCATCCAGATATACGGTCGTCCGGCGCACGTGTCTGATGCTAAGAGCACGAACCGGGGGTTGGCATGCTGCCGTCATGGCATTCGACGTCACCGACCTTCCGGAGGCGGTCGGCCGCTTCCTCGCCGAGCGACACCTGGCGACCCTGACGACCTTGCGAGCCGACGGTTCGCCGCACGTCGTCGCGGTGGGGTTCACCTACGACGCCGCCGCCCGCCTCGTCCGGGTGATCACCAGCGGGAGCAGCGTCAAGGTGCGCAACGCCAGGATCGGCGGGCGGGCGGTCGTGGCCCAGGTCGACGGCCGCCGGTGGCTGTCGATGGAGGGCCTCGCCGGGGTGAGTGACGATCCCGCCGACGTCGCCGAAGCCGAGGCTCGCTACGCCGTGCGCTACCGGCCGCCACGTCCCAACCCGACGAGAGTGGTCATCGAAATCGCGGTCGACCGCGTCCTCGGCAGCATCTGAACCCGATGCCGCTGCCGTGCGCCGAGGGAGGCAGCTCGCATCGCTGTAGTGTCTTGATCCGGAGGTCTCTGGCTGGTGAAGATCGGGTTCAACCTCGGCGGTGACGTGACCGGGAAGCCGGTGACCCCACGCATGGCGGTGGAGCAGGCCGCCGCCGCCGACCTGCAGGGTTACGCCACGGCGTGGACGGTCAACCTCACCAGGGCGGGTGAGGGGCTGAGCGTGCTGGCGGCAGCCGCCATGGTCACTGAACGGATCCGCCTCGGGGTCGGCGTGGTGCCGACGCACCCGAGGCACCCGAGCGCCCTCGCACAGCAGGCGATGACCGTGCAGGCGCTCAGCGGCGGCCGGGTGACGCTGGGCGTGGGGGTGTCGCACCGGCCGGTGATGACGGGCATGCTCGGCCTGGACTACGGCACACCGTTGCACCATCTGCGCGAGTACCTGTCGGTACTGGTGCCACTGGTGCGCACCGGTGCGGTGTCCTTCGAGGGCGAGTCCTACCGCGTCGACCTCAGCATCGACATCAAGGGCACGTCCCCGGTGCCGGTGCTGGTGGGTGTGCTGTCGCCGGCCAGCGCCCGGGTGGCGGGAGAGCTGGCCGACGGCATCATCACCTGGTTGGCGGGGCCCAGGACCATCGGCGGCCTGCTGGCGCCCGCCGTGCGGGAGGGTGGTCGCGGAGCCCAGGTGGTGGCCGGGGTCCCGGTCGTGGTGACGGATCGGGTGGCCGAGGTCACCGCCGCTGCCAACCGGGTCTTCGCCCGGTACGCCACGATGGAGAACTACCAGCGGCTCTACGACCGCGAAGGGGTGAGTGGCCCGGCGGACCTTGCCATCATCGGCCCCGAGCACGTGGTCGAGGACCGCCTTGCCGAGCTGGCCGCGGCTGGCGTGGACGAGCTATGGCCCGTCGTGTTCGAGGTGGGCGACGACCACGGCGAAGCCGAGCGCACTGCCGCCCTCCTCACCCGATCCGCCGGTGCCGCGTGACCACGACATCGTTGGCCCACGGCCGTACACCTGACCCGAGGTGACCATGAGCCCACGACGTGGCCTGGCAACGGCAGATCCCTGGGCGGTGGTGGCAGCGCTGCGCGTGGTCCCGGTGGCTGTCATCGACGATGCCGGGCAGGCTCAGCGACTGGGTGAGACGCTGGTAGCGGCGGGGCTGCCGTGCATCGAGGTCACACTGCGCACACCGGCCGCACTGGACGCGCTGCGCGACATCAGTGGAGTCGAGGGACTCCTCGCCGGCGCCGGGACGGTGATTCGGCAGCAGCAGGTCGAGGCCGCGCTCGACGCGGGGGCCCGGTTCATCGTGTCCCCCGGGCTCAGCCTGCCCGTCCTGCGGGCCTGCGCTCAGGCCGGGGTGCCATACCTCCCCGGCGTTGCCACGGCCACCGAGATCCAGCTGGCGCTGGACGAGGGCATCGACACGGTGAAGCTGTTCCCCGCCGAGCTCCTCGGCGGTCCCGCCATGATCTCGGCCCTGGCAGCGCCCTTTGGGGAGGTCCGCTTCGTGCCCAGCGGCGGCATCACGGCACACAACGCCGCCGGATATCTGGCGCTGCCGAACGTCCTGGCCATCGGCGGCAGTTGGATGGTCGCCCCAACGCTGCTGGCGGCGGGGGACTTCGCGGCCGTGGGCGAGCTGGCCGGAACGGTCGTATCAGCTGCAGCAAACATGCTTGGGGCGACATCCTGATCGTGCGCACGCTCAGCCCGTCGCCCATGTGCCTGGACGAGTATCAGCACGCGCCTGTGCTGCTGGACGCGATCAAGGCGGAGTTGAACGTCGATGGGCGCAAGCGACCACCAGAACGTCAGCGTCGAGAGCCTGTCGCAGGAATCACCGACCGCCCTGACCGAACGGGGCCATCTCGGCCCGGCCTTCCTCGCAGGCGTTCTGATCAATATGGGGAGCGCCTCCTACCATCAGGAGGACCGGCTGCACGTCATGGCCGCCGACCGACTGTGGACGGCGAACTGAGCAGCGGCACGCTGCCGCAAACTGCTCAGGCGTTGACGTGCACCCGGCGTCGCATCACGTCGACCACCTGGTCGAGGAAGGCGTCGACCGCGGCCTCGCGGTACCCGGCGCTGCCGTGCGCACCACGGAAGACGGCACGGCGGACGTCGTCGATGTCCAACTGGGCGCCGTTGATGAGGTGTCGATAGATGACGCGGCAGAGCCGGTCGACGTCGCCGCGGCGATAGCCCAGGCGGACGCCACCCTCCTGCGGGAACCGGGAGCCGTCGCCGCGTTCAAGCTGGGCGAGCACGGCCTCCTCGGCCTGCTGCGGGTCGGCCGGGTCGTAGCGGACCTCCCGCCCGGCGAAAGCGTCCTCGATCCGGTCCAGCGCGGCATCGACGTCCGCCACGGCGTACCCGTCACGGCGCAGATCGAAGCCGACGGTGCGGATGTGCCACGACGTGACCGATCCGGGTGGGCCGCCGGCATCCCATACCTGCTTGGCGCGGTCGAAGAACTCCTCGACCTGTGCGCGGTCGTAGCCACGCTCCCAACCCGCCGTCCGCGGGAACATCTCATCCGGTCGCTGTGCCGCCATGGGCGTCATCCTGCCTCGCTCGCTGCCAACTGTCCGCATGCACCGTCGATCTCACGGCCGCGGGTGTCGCGGACCGTAGTGGTAATCCCGGCGCTTCGAAGAATAGTGACAAACCGCTCCGCAACGCGAGGCTCCGATGCCGTCCACTTCGACCCCGGCGTCGGGTTCAGCGGAATCGGGTTGACGTGCACCCACCCCTTGCCGCGCCGGTTGAGTTCACGGGCCAGCAGCTCGGCGCGCCATGCCTGGTCGTTGATGTCGCGGATCAGGGCGTACTCGATGCTCATCCGGCGCCCGGTCCGCTCGACGTAGGCCCGGGCCGCGTCCAGCACGGCGGCGACCGGGAACCGGGTGTTGACCGGGACCAGCTCGTCGCGCAACTCGTCGTCGGGCGCGTGCAGCGACAGCGCAAGGGTGACCGCGAGGTCCTCGGCCGCCAGCTTCTCGATCGCGGGAACGAGACCGACGGTGGACACCGTGATTGACCGCGCCGAGACGCCGAGACCCGCGGGCGGCGGGTCGTTGAGCCGCCGCAGCGCGGCGCTGACAGCGCTGTAGTTGGCCAGCGGCTCGCCCATGCCCATGAAGACGACGTTGCTGATCCGCTCCCCTGCCCGTGCCGATGCCCGTACGGCCTGGTCGACGATCTCCGCGGTCGACAGGTTGCGGGTCAGGCCCTGCTGGCCGGTGGCACAGAACGGGCAGGCCATCCCGCAGCCGGCCTGGCTGGACAGGCACAGGGTGAGCCGGTCGGGGTAGCGCATCAGCACGCTCTCGACCAGCGCGCCGTCGAAGAGCCGCCACAAGGTCTTGATGGTGTCCCCGCCGTCGGCCTCGAACTCGCGGACCGGAGTCAGCAACGTCGGCATGGTGGCCGCCACCAGGGCCTCGCGGTCGCTGCCAGGCAGGTCCGTCATCCGCCCCGCGTCACCGGTGAATCGGGCGAAGTAGTGGTGCGACAACTGCCGTGCCCGGTAGCCCGGCCAGCCGGCCTCGGTCACGCTCGCCTCGCGCTCGGCGACGGTGAAGTCCGCCAGGTGCCGCGGCGGCTTGCCGGTCCGACGGGGCGTCAGGACCAGTGGCGCGGGGGTGCTCACCGTTCCATTGTCGCAACTGTGGGAACCCGATCGTGACGGCGACGGCTGTGGGCTCGCCTTTTCGGGACCGACGAGGTTGGCTGGAGCCATGACGAGCGTGTTGGACCCGACCGACGGATCACCGAGAGCCGCCACCACAGCGGAGCCGTACCTACCCCCCGACGACCTCGCCGCGCTCGACGCGTGGTTCCGCGCCGCCAACTACCTCTCCGTCGGCCAGATCTACCTGATGGACAACCCGTTGCTGACGCGCCCTCTGGAGGTCAGCGACCTCAAGCCGAGACTGCTCGGGCACTGGGGGACGACACCGGGCCTGAACTTCATCCACGCCCACCTCAACCGCACCATCACGCAGCGCGATCTGGAGATGATGTACATCATCGGACCCGGTCACGGCGGCCCCGGGCTGGTCGCCGCGGCGTGGCTGGACGGCACCTACAGCGAGGTCTATCCCGACATCACGCGCGATGCGGCCGGCATGGATCGGCTCTTCACGCAGTTCTCGTTCCCCGGCGGTGTCCCCAGCCATGTGGCGCCGGAGACACCCGGTTCGATCCACGAGGGGGGCGAGCTCGGCTATTCGCTCTCGCACGCGTTCGGCGCAGCGTTCGACAACCCGGGCCTGACTGTGGCCTGCATCGTGGGTGACGGGGAGGCGGAGACCGGGCCGCTGGCGGCGGCATGGCACTCGAACAAGTTCCTCAATCCCGCGGCGGACGGCGCGGTGCTGCCGATCCTGCACCTCAACGGCTACAAGATCGCAAATCCGACGATCCTGGCGCGCATCCCGGCCGAGGAGCTCGACTCCCTCATGATCGGCTACGGCTGGGCCCCGGTCACGGTGGCCGGCGACGACCCGGAGCAGATGCACCACCTGTTCGCGCAGGCTCTGGACGCCTGCCTCGACGCGATCGCCGCCATCCAGCAGCGGGCGCGCGAAGGCGGGGACCTCACCCGGCCGCGGTGGCCGATGATCATCCTGCGAAGCCCTAAGGGGTGGACGGGCCCGAAGGAGATCGACGGTAAGCCGGTGGAGGGCAACTGGCGCTCGCACCAGGTGCCGTTCTCCGACACCCGGACCAACCCGGAGCACCGCGCGATCCTCGAGAACTGGATGCGGTCCTATCGCCCCGAGGATCTCTTCGATACCGCTGGCGTGCCGATCCCGCTGATCACCGCCCTGTCGCCGGCCGGCGACCGCCGGATGAGCGCATCGCCCCACGCCAACGGTGGGCTGCTGCTGCGCAGCCTGCGGCTGCCTGCCTTCGAGGACTACGGCATCGACGTCGCCCACCCCGGGACCATCACGGACGAGGCGACGGCAACGCTCGGGAAGTTCCTCCGCGACGTCATGCTCCGCAACGCCGAGGCGCAGAACTTCCGGGTGTTCGCCCCGGACGAGAACAACTCCAACCGCCTGCAGGCCGTGCTGGACGTGACCGACCGGACCTGGGAAGCGGAGATCATCCCTTCGGACACGAGCCTCGCGGTCAACGGCCGCGTCATGGAGATCCTCTCCGAGCACACCTGCCAGGGCTGGCTGGAGGGGTACCTGCTGACCGGGCGACACGGGTTCTTCTCCTGCTACGAGGCGTTCATCCACGTTGTGGACTCGATGGTCAATCAGCACGCCAAGTGGTTGAAGGTCACCCGCGACCTGGAGTGGCGACGCCCCATCGCCAGCCTCAACTACCTGCTGACCTCGCACGTCTGGCGCCAGGACCACAACGGCTTCAGCCATCAGGACCCGGGCTTCATCGACCATGTCGTCAACAAGAAGGCCGACGTCATCCGGGTGTACCTGCCACCGGACAGCAACACGCTGCTCTCCGTCGCCGATCACGCGCTGCGTAGCCGCGACTACATCAACGTCATCGTCGCAGGCAAGCAGCCTGCACTGCAGTACTTGTCGATGGACGCCGCGGTCATCCACTGCACCAAGGGCATCGGCATCTGGGACTGGGCCAGCACCGATGCGGGCGCCGAACCGGACGTCGTCATGGGGTGCGCGGGTGACGTGCCGACGATGGAGACCCTGGCGGCGGTCGACGTCCTGCTCGGATTCTTCCCTGAACTCAAGATCCGCGTGGTGAACGTGGTCGACCTGATGCGGCTGATGAGCGAGACCGAGCACCCTCACGGCTTGGCCGACCGGGAGTTCGACAGCCTGTTCACCCGTGACAAGCCGATCGTGTTCGCCTATCACGGCTACCCGTGGCTCATCCACCGGCTGACCTACAAGCGGTTCAACCATGACAACCTGCACGTCCGGGGGTACAAGGAGGAGGGCACCACGACGACGCCGTTCGACATGTGCGTGCTCAACCAGATCGACCGGTTCCACCTGGCGATGGACGTCATCGACCGGCTGCCGCAACTCGGGGACCGCGCGGCCTACGCCCGGCAGGCGCTGCAGGATCAGCTGATCACCCACCGCCGCTATGTACGTACGCACGGTCAGGACCTACCGGAGATCGCCGACTGGACCTGGCGCCGCTAGGCAGCTGCCGAGCAGTGACGGTCGCCTACGGCGCGAGGACGAGCAACAGCACGTAGGCGACCGGCGCGGCCGGCAGAAGTGAATCCAGGCGGTCCATGACTCCGCCATGACCTGGCAGCAGGCTGCCCATGTCCTTCATCCCGAGGTCACGTTTCAGCAGCGACTCGCTGAGGTCGCCGACCGTGGCCGCAGCCGTGGCGGCGACACCGAGGAGCACCCCTACCCACCACGGCGATCCCATCAACAGGGCCACCGATACGCCGCCGGCAACCGCCGCCAGCAGGGCGGATCCGGCCACGCCCTCCCACGACTTGTGCGGGCTGATCCCCGGGGCCAGCGGATGCCGGCCCCAGAACGAGCCGAACAGGTACCCCCCGACGTCGCTGGCGATCGTGACGATGAGGAAGGTCATGACGCGTTGCACGCCGTCGGGTGCGGCGAGCATGAGGACGGCGAAGCCCGCCAGGTAGGGAACGTAGGCGGCGGTGAAGATGCCGGCCGTCACGTCTCGGACGGCGTCGCCGCCCTCGAAGACCCGCCACCACAGGATGGCCGTGCTGGTCAGCGCGAAACTGACGAACAATGCGTCGGCACCGGATGCGTAGGCCGAGGCGAGCATGCCCACTCCCCCGATGACCGTGGGGACCAGCGGAATGCGGATCCGGCGCGCCCGAAAGGCGTTCGCGATCTCCCAGATCGCCACGATCACCGCGATCGCGGTGAGGACGACGAATCCCTCGCGTCGCAAGAACAGCGACAGCACCACGGCCAGTCCCAGTGCCAGGCCGACACCGATGGCTACCGGCAGGTTCCGTCGGGCCGGATCACGCCGCCGGGGCCGGGCCATCGCGGCGCCGTCTCGGGTATCAGGCCCGGCGCCGGCCTGGGCATCGCCGGCCGCCGCCGCCACATCACCCCCCGCCGGCGCCCGGTCCCCGGTCTCGACCCGCCGCTCGCCGCGCGTGACTGCCCCAGCGCGCCGCCCCCGTCGGGGGGCGGCACCGTCCGCGGGCGCGCCCGGTACGGTATCGGCGGCTCGCGAGGACGCGGCGGCAGGGAAGGGGTCCACGGCTCAGACCTCGAGGAGTTCGGATTCCTTGGCTTTCAGTGCCTCGTCGACGGAGTCGACATACCGCTTCGTCGCGGCCTCCAGCTCCTTCTCGGCCCGGCTGCCTTCGTCCTCGCCCACCTCGCCGGCCTTGACCACCCGGTCGAGCTCCTCCTTGGCCCGGCGCCGGATGTTACGGACGGAGACCCTGGCCTCCTCGGCCTTCGAGCGGGCGAGCTTGATGTAGTCCTTGCGGCGGTCCTCGGTCAGCGACGGCAGCATCACCCGGATGACGGTGCCGTCGTTGGTGGGGTTGACGCCGAGATCGCTGTCGCGCAGCGCCTTCTCGATGTCACCCATGACCGACTTGTCGTACGGCGTGATCAGCACGGTCCGGGCCTCGGGGATCTGGAACGAGGCCAACTGCTGCAGGGGGGTCGGCGTGCCGTAGTACAGCACGGTGATCTTGTTGAACATAGCCGGGTTGGCGCGGCCGGTCCGGATCGCGGCGAAGTCCTCTTTGACGACCTCGATGGCCTTGGCCATCTTCTCCTCGGCCTCGCCGAGCGTCTGCGTGATCACGTGCTCTCCTCAACTGGTACTGCCGGCCGACCGGGTGTCCGCCTTCGTGCTCGCACGTGGTGACGGTGTCAACCGGTGACGAGTGTCCCGATCCTCTCACCAACCAGCGCCCGTGTGACGTTGCCCGTGCCCTCCATCCCGAAGACCACCATGGGCAGGTCGTTGTCCATACACAGGCTGAATGCGGTGGAATCGACCACCTTGAGCCCGCGACGCAACGCCTCCACGTACGTCACGGTGTCCAACCGGATGGCATCTGCGTGCGTCCGGGGGTCACCGGTGTACACGCCGTCGACGCCGTTCTTGGCCATGAGCACGGCATCCGCCTGCACCTCCAGCGCCCGCTGGGCCGCGACGGTATCGGTGGAGAAGTACGGCAGGCCCGCGCCCGCCCCGAAGATCACGACGCGGCCCTTCTCGAGGTGACGGATAGCCCGGCGGGGGATGTAGGGCTCGGCGACCTGGCCCATCGTGATGGCGGTCTGGACCCTGGTGTGCACCCCGGCCTGCTCCAGGAAATCCTGCAGCGCCAGGGCATTCATCACCGTACCGAGCATGCCCATGTAGTCGGCGCGGGAGCGTTCCATGCCCCGCTGTGACAGCTCGGCGCCACGGAAGAAGTTGCCACCGCCGGTGACCACCGCGATCTGGATGCCATCGGCGGCCGCCGCGGCGACTTCCTTGGCCATCCGGGCGACGATGTCCGGATCGACACCCACTGCGCCGCCACCGAACGCTTCACCGGACAGCTTGAGCACCACCCGGCGGGCGCCGTCGGGATCGGAGACGGAATTGGTCACCCGTCGCACGGCCGTGGCTCGTTCCCCGTTCAGCACCGCGCTGATCAGGATCCGACCCGGAACCTGACAAACCCGGTAGCGGTCAGTCCGGCGTCCTTCAGCACGGCGCCGATGACCTTCTTGTTGTCCTTGGTGAACGCCTGCTCCAGCAGCACGTTCTCCTTGAGGTAGCCCCTGACCCGACCCTCGACGATCTTGGGCATAGCGGCCTCGGGCTTGCCCTCCTCGCGTGCCGTCTCCTCGGCCAGCCGACGCTCGGTGGCCAGGACCTGCGGGTCGATGTCCTCGGCCCGCAACGCCGTCGGTGACATGGCGGCGATATGGAGGGCGACGTCGCGGGCCGCCTGCCGCGCGCCGTCGTCGCCCGCACCGGACACGGCGAGCAGGACGCCGATCTGCGGTGGCAGGTCGGGGCTGGTGCGGTGGAGGTAGGACGTGACGTGCTCGCCGGTCAATCGGGCGACACGGCGCAATTCGATCTTCTCGCCGAGCGTGGCGTTGCCCTCGTCGAGCAGCGCGGCCACCGTTGTGCCGGGGCTCACCTCGGTCTCGGTCAGCGCAGCGGCGTCGGTCGCGCCGGAGCCGACCGCGGTCTTGAGCACCCGGTCGGCGAGCGCGCGGAAACGGTCGCCCTTGGCGACGAAGTCGGTCTCGCAGTTGACTTCGACGATGACACCGACCGTGTCGGAGACCTCGGCCGCGACGAGGCCGTTGCTCGCGCTGCGGCCTTCCCGCTTGGTGACCCCCCGCAGGCCCTTGACCCGCAGGAACTCGACCGCCTTGGTCATGTCGCCGTCGGCCGCGTCCAGGGCCTTCTTGACGTCGAGCATTCCGGCACCGGTCCGCTCACGCAGAGCCTTGATGTCGGCGGTGGTGTAGCTGGGCATCCCTCGTCCTTCCGGATCGATCGGCGACTGACGCCGGGTCAGGCGTCTTGGGTCTGGGTGGGTGTGTCCGTGGCGTCGGTCACGGTGAGCTGGTCCGAGCTGGTCGAGGCATCGGCCGTGTCGATGTCGGCGGTGTCGATGTCGACGGTTACAGCCGCCACGCTCTCGACGGCATCGGGGGACACGGCAACCGCGGTCGCTGCCAGGGCCGCCGCCTCGTCCGCTGTCGCCTCGGGTGCCGTCGCCTCTGGTGCTGTCGGCTCGGGTGCTGTGGCCTCGGGTGCTGTGGCCTCGGGTGCTGTGGGCACCACGGGACCTGACGGGGCAACCGAAGCTGCCGGAGCGGCCGACTCCTCAAGTGCGGCACTCGGCTGCGACGGCACCAGGGGTGCGGCCGCCGGTGCGCCCGAGCCGGCGAGCAGTTCGCGCTCCCATTCCGCGAGCGGCTCGCTGCCGGCCGCGGCCCCGTTGTTGCCGGCGGGCGGGTTGGAGCGGGCCATCAGGCCGGCGGCCACGGCGTCGGCGATCACCCGGGTCAGCAGGGCCACGGATCGGATCGCGTCGTCGTTACCCGGAATCTTGAAGTCGACCTCGTCCGGGTCGCAGTTGGTGTCGAGGATCGCGATGACCGGGATGCCGAGCTTGTGCGCCTCGTCGACGGCGAGGTGCTCCTTCTTGGTGTCGACGATCCACACCGCACTGGGGATCTTGCCCATGTCCCGGATGCCGCCGAGCGTCTTCTCCAGCTTGTCCTTCTCGCGCCGGAGCACGAGCAATTCCTTCTTTGTCAGCGACGAGCCGGCTACGTCGTCGAAGTCGACTACCTCGAGCTCGCGGAGCCGCTGCAGTCGCTTGTTCACCGTCTGGAAGTTGGTGAGCATCCCGCCCAGCCACCGCTGGTTGACGTACGGCATACCGACGCGAGCGGCCTGCTCCGCGATCGGTTCCTGGGCCTGCTTCTTGGTCCCGATGAACATGATGCTGCCGCCCCGCGCGACGGTGTCACGGATGAACTCGTACGCGTTGCCGATGAGCTCCAGCGACTGCTGCAGGTCGATGATGTAGATGCCGTTGCGCTCGGTGAGGATGAACCGCTTCATCTTGGGGTTCCAGCGCCGGGTCTGGTGCCCGAAGTGGACCCCGCTCTCGAGCATTTGACGCATCGTGACGACGGCCATGCCGACGCACTCCTTCCGGCGTCCTCAGGACGCCCGTCTCGGTTGCATCCGCCCGGTGGGCGGATCCTGGTGCCCCGGCCGCAGATGAACCCTGGAACAGGGACCGAGTCGACGACCGGCCCGCGAGGTACGGCGGGCGGCGGGCACGTGAAGTCAGCCGCAGGGCGGCCGCAGGGCACACGTTACCCCAGATCGTCGTCCGGCGGCCTGGGTGTCCACAGGGGCCGGCAGCTGGGCCCGTTCACAGCGAACGGCCCTACGACGGGGGGCCGAGCGGCGGGCGGGCCATCGTCATCGCATGTCGAACACCCGTCGTCGGCCGCGGCGCGCCCCCCTGCGCGTCCTGTCCGTCACCCTTCTGTTCCTCCTTGTCGCGACATCGCTCTGGCCCGGTCCCGGCGCACAGGCCGACACATCGCCGGGGGCTGCCGATCGGGCGGGGACAACGACCTTGCGAGCCCCGACGCGGTTCGTGCTGCCGATCGAGTTCGCAGCGGTGGCGCGTCCGTTCGCCGCACCGGCACATCGGTATGCCGCCGGGCACCGTGGCGTGGACCTCGTGACAGGCGCCGGCGCGACGGTATTGGCGCCGGCTGACGGGGTGCTCGCGTTCGTCGGTCGGGTGGCGGGCCGGCCCGTGGTGGCCATCGACCATGGCGGTGGCCGGCGGTCCGCCATCGAGCCGGTGACGTCGCACGCAGTTGCGGGCGATCCGGTCCGACGGGGGGAACCGATCGGGTCGGTCGGGGAGGGCGGTCATTGCCACGAGGTGTGCGTGCACTGGGGCGTGCGACACGACGGCGAGTACGTCGACCCGATGAGTCTCGTCGAGCGCCGGGTGATCCTGCTGCCGTTGGGCACCCCATGGACCTCCGGTCGCCGACCGCACTAGCATCAAGGCGACATATCGAGCCCTTGGGGAAACAGTGCTTGTGGTCCGCAACCGCCGGGTCGGTTCCGTGTGTGTTGGTCGTCGCGACAGCCTTCGCGCTGGGCGGATGCGCTGCCATCCCTGGAGTGCTACGCGGGGGTGACTCGGCGTCGGCCACTCCCACCGAAGAGAGTCCGGTCGCTCCCGTGTCCAGCCTGGACACGGTCGAGTCGGCCGTCATCCGCATTGTGGCCGAAGGCAGTTTCGTCGACCCCGAACAGGGCGAGTTGCCGAACGTCGCCGGCTCCGGCTCGGGCTTCGTCATCAGCGAGGACGGCGTGGCCGTCACCAACAACCACGTCGTGACCGGTGCGGCTTTGCTGGACGTCTACATAGCGGGCGAGGAAGAGCCCCGCAACGCCCGCGTTCTCGGGGTCTCCGAATGCTCGGACCTCGCAGTCATCGACATCGAGGGAGAGGGCTTCGACACCCTGGGCTGGGCGTCGGAAATGCCCGGCGTGGGCGAGGAGGTCTATGCAGCGGGGTATCCCCTGGGCGAGTCGGCGTTCACCCTGACCAAGGGGATCGTCTCGCGCGCCTCGGCGCCCGGGGAGTCGAGCTGGGCTTCCGTGGACTCGGTACTACTTCATGACGCCACCATCAATCCCGGAAACTCGGGTGGGCCGCTGGGGGACGCCCGCGGCCGGGTCGTCGGTGTCAACTACGCCGGCGACACCGCGGCGGGCCAGTGCTTCGCGATCTCCACCGACGAGGCGTTGCCGCTGATCGACGACCTCAGAGCCGGTCGTGACCAGACGACGATCGGCGTCAACGGGGAGGCCTTCGTCCTGGAGGACGGCAGCTCCTGAATCTGGGTCTCCTCCGTCGATACGGGCTCACCCGCCAGCACCACGAGCGTCGCAGGCGGGGACGTCATCACTCGGTTGGAGAATCTGGTCGTCGGCACCGACGGCACGATGAGCGACTACTGCGACGTGCTTCGTAGCAACACGGCCGATGATGTCCTGACGATCGAGGTGCTCCGGACATCGACCAACGAGGTGCTCGCGGGCCAGCTCAACGGCGCGGAGCTCGAAACAGTCCAGACGTTCGCCCGCGAGCTGCAGGACCAGGTGCCGGACGGGGCCGGCTCAGGCGAGGGCTACACCGAGTACTACGAGGTCCGTGACGACAGCGGCGCGATCGTCGTCAGCGTCCCGGTGGAGTCCGACGAGGTGAACGGACAGGGCGAGGTGCTCGATGACGGCAGCACATGGCCCGCACTGCGGGTGTCGCCCGACTTCAGCGGGTTCGACGGCGGGTACTCCGCCCCGGGGGCGATCATCGCCGCCTCCAGTGACCTCGCCGTGCTGACACCCGAGGACGTGCTCGACGCCTTCAGCCAAGACGTGGTGGGAACAGACTGCGCAGCGGCCGGGCGTCAACCGTACGACGACGGCGTGTGTGTAGGCACTTACGAGCTGCACGCCGCATGTGGCGGTACCGAGACCGTCATCGTCCTGCTGGCAGCCAAACCGGTCGACGGGTCGTTCATGGTGATCGTGGCGGTCCAGGCCACCAGCGACAGTGACCTGGCAGCACTCGACCGGATCCTTGACAGCTTCGCCGTCGTCGGGGACGTGTAGCTCAGCCCGGGAAGCTCGCGGCGCCGAGCTTGGCCCGGAGCTGGATGACAGCCTTGCTGTGCATCTGGCAGATCCGGGACTCCGTGACTCCGAGCACTCGGCCGATCTCGGCGAGTGTCAGCCCCTCGTAGTAGTAGAGGGTCACTACGATCTTCTCGCGCTCGGGCAACTGGTTGATCGCCCGTGACAGCAGGAACTTGGTCTCCTCGGACTCGAACGCCTGGACCGGGTCCTCGGCCTTGGGATCTTCCAGGGTGTCGATGAGCGACAACTTGTCACCCCGCTCGCCGCCGACGTTGAGCAGTTCGTCCAGCGCCACCACGTTGACGTAGGAGACCTTGGAGAACACCTGCTGCAGTTCTGGGACCGCCATTCCTAGGCGCTCGGCCACCTCGGCGTCCGTGGGCGCCCGGTGCAGCTCGCTCTCCAGGGACGCATATGCCCGTTCGATCTCGCGCGCCTTGCTGCGAATGGACCGCGGTATCCAGTCGATCGACCGCAGTTCGTCGATGATGGCGCCGCGAATTCGGCTGATCGCGTACGTCTCGAACTTGATGGCCCGATCGATGTCATATTTATCGATGGCATCGATCAGGCCGAAGATGCCATAGGACACGAGATCGGCATGTTCGACATTAGAGGGCAAACCCACACCGACGCGTCCCGCCACATACTTGACCAGTGGCGAGTAGTGGATGATCAGACGTTCTCTTATCGCCTGGTCGCCCGACTCCTTGTACGCGGCCCACAATTGTGCCAGGGCCTCGGCGTTTCGATCGTGCGCGGATGCGGCGGCCGCCGCCAGTTCGTCGCCGGTCGGTTCTGCGTCGGCGGACACGATCGGGTCGTCGCCAGTACGGAGTCGCGGCGGGACATCACCGGTCGCGAGGGTGGAGGTAGGCATGTGACGAGGTCTCCGTCATGCTCGGGGATGGGCCTGGCTGTATACCGACGTGAGCCGGGACAGTGAAACGTGGGTGTAAATCTGCGTGGCTGACAGCGTAGCGTGACCGAGTAACTCCTGTACGCAGCGAAGGTCGGCGCCACCGTTTAGGAGGTGCGTGGCTGCGCTGTGTCGCAGAACGTGCGGAGAAATCGTGCCGAGTCCGGCATCTTCGGAGATTCGATTCACCCGGTCACGGGCTTGACGAACACCAAGCCGCCGACCGGCCGCGCCCAGCAGCAGAGCCGGTCCCGACGCGTCGACCGCCAGTTCGGGACGACCAAGCCTCAGATATCGGTCTATCGCCGCCATGGCCGGTTCACCGATAGGGACGATTCTCTCCTTTGCTCCTTTTCCGAGCACCCGGATCAACCCGTCCCCCGAAGCGACGTCATCGATGTCGAGGCCCACCAGCTCCGCGACACGGATACCGCCGCCGTAGAGCACCTCCACGACGACGTGGTCGCGCATCCCCAGCGCGGAGTGCGCGGCGTGCGCAGCCGCGTCACACAGCGTCCCCGCATCGGCTGCGGAGACAGGCCTGGGCAGACTGCGGCCCGGGCGGGGACCTGCGAGGCTCCCAGTAGCGGCGTCCGGTTCACTCAGGCCCATCCGATCCAGCCACCTGGCGAATGCCCGAGCGGCCGCCGCCCGCCGCGCGAGCGTCGCCGGCGCCCAGCCCGCTTCATGCCCATCGCGTAACCAACGCCTCGCTCGACCGAGAGTGACGTCCTGGGCAGAACTGCCCCCTCCGGCAGCAACATGACCGAGCAGGGAATCGACGTCACCGCCGTATGCCCGCACGGTGTGCACGGAACGACCGGACGCGTCGGCCAGCCACGCCACGAATCCTGCGGTCAGCGCCGCTGCCCACTCCGGTGGTTGCGCTGCGACGGCGTCCCGGGAGGCAGCCATGCAGCCGTTATACGCGGTGACCCCACTGCGCGTGGGGATGCGGCTGCAGTCGATGCGGGACTGGGCGTTGGGCGGTTCAGCTGGTCCCGAGCCGGCCACGCCGGCCGACTCGAATCCAGCCGCCGTCCTGGCGCGCCACCGTGGCGGTGTGCTCGAGGTCGAGCAGTATCGACCGCACGTGACCGACATCCAGGCCCGCAACCAGGGCCACCTGCGCCGTGGACATGCCGTCGATGGACGACAGGCACGCCACCACCCGTTGCGGCAGCAGGCCGGCACCCGGCACTGCCTGCGGCCCGTCGACCGGACCGACGTCGAGCAGCCCCTGCCCCATCGGCGAGGAGAGCTCGATGACATCGCCGACGTCCCGGACCAGCGTCGCGATGCCGTCCCGGATCAACTCGTGGCAGCCCACACTGGTGACAGCCGTCACCGGGCCTGGCACGGCGCCGACGTGCCGGCTCAAGGCCATGGCAGCCCTCGCGGTGCCCGCCGCGCCCGACCGCGACGCCGCCTCCACCACGACGGTCGTCGCGGTGAGAGCGGCGATCACCCGGTTGCGCTGCAGGAACCGCCACCGCTGCGGGGCCGAACCGGGTGGCAGTTCACTGATCACCGCTCCCCCGTCGGCCACGATTCGATCGAGCAGATCGGCATGAGCCGTCGGGTAGGCCCGATCGACGCCGCAAGCCATGACCGCGACCGTTGCGACCCTCGCGTCCCCGGCGCCGGGATGACCTGCCAGGGCACCCCGGTGCGCTCCGGCGTCGATGCCATATGCCGCTCCCGACACCACGGTCCAACCCTGGGCCGTCAGGTCGCACGCCAGCTCGGTCGCGACGTGCTGGCCGTAGGAGGAGCAGGCACGAGCACCCACGATCGCGACACCGCGGCGAGACAGGTCGGCGGCACCGTCGGCACGTGGTAGCCGGCCGCGCACCCACAGGCACGCCACTGGACCCAGGTCGGCAGCCTCCAAGTCGTCCAGCCCGAGCGGCCACGTGGCGTCACCGGGCACCGTGACGTGGATACCGAGCTTGGCCACCGCCCTCAGCAGGCCAGCGGTCGAGGAGGTCAGTGCCTTGTGCCGAGCCTGCCACCGCGGCGGCCCGTGCCCCGACCACAGCCGCCGTGCCACCCCCAGCCACCCGTGCTCGGCAACCTCGCCCGACAGTCCCGGGTCACCCGGTTCCACGACACGGGACAGGTGTGCCCTCGCGGTCCGCTCTTCCCGTGCCGTCTCCGGGTCGCCGGCATTCGCGGTCGAGTGACTCACACCGCCCCCCTGCTCCGCAGCTCCAGGGCCTCGTCCAGCTCGGCCTGACCGGGTTGGAGCACCCCCGCCAAGTCAGCCAGCGTCCATGCCACCCTGATGCACTTGTCCAGGCCCCGGCCGGTCAAGTACCCATGATCGACGGCGGTGGTCAGCCGCCGCAGTCGACCTGGCGGCAACCGGAACGGGGGCGAGCGCAGCACCTGGCCGGGGACGGCCGCGTTGGAACCGATGCCGTGAGCGGCCCACCGTCGCATCGCGACCGCCCTGGCCTGCGACACCCGCGCCGCCACCGTCCGGCTGTCCTCGCCCTCGCCGTCGCCGCCCCACCGGGCCGCGCTCACCGCTGGCAGGTCCACCTGCAGGTCCACCCGGTCCAGCACCGGGCCCGACAACCGGGCGCCGTATCGGCGCCGTGCCACCGAGGTGCACGAGCAACTACTGGCCTGCCCGGCGCCGCACGGGCACGGGTTGGCGGTCAGCACCAGGATGAATCGCGCCGGCAACCGGGCGGTGCCCCGGGAACGGTGGATGACCACCTCGCCTTCCTCCAGAGGCTGCCGCAGCGCCTCGATCACCGAGCGGCCGAACTCGGGCGCCTCGTCGAGGAACAGGACCCCGGCGTGGGCACGACTGATGGCGCCCGGCCGCGGGACGCCGGACCCCCCGCCGACGACAGCGGCGACTGATGCAGTGTGATGGGGGTTCTCGAACGGGGGCCGGCGGATCAACCCGTTCGACGGCAACGTGCCGGAGACCGAGTGGATCGCGGTGACGGTCAACGCATCGGTATCGTCGAGATCCGGCAGTAAACCCGCTAACCGGGCCGCAAGCATGGTCTTGCCCGCACCGGGTGGACCCTGCAACAAGGCATGGTGACCGCCCGCGGCCGCCACCTCGAGCACCCGACGGCCCACAGGCTGCCCGACGACGTCTCGCAGATCGGCGCGCGGCGCAGGCGAGGGCACCGACTGCGTTCGCGGTGGGTCATCCAGCACGAGGTCGGGATCACCGCGGTGGTGGGCTACCGCCTCGCGCAGCGTTGAGACCCCGGTCACGGTGACACCTGGCACCAGCCGGGCCTCGGCCGCGTTCTCATAGGGCACGAGGACTTCACGGACGCCGCCCTTGACCATGCCCATCACCAGCGGCAGCACCCCGCGCACCGGCCGCACCCGGCCGTCGAGACCCAGTTCCCCGATGTGAGCGACCGCCCTGACCCCGGCCGGCACCAGTCCCCCGGCGGCGAGCACGCTGATGCTCATGCCCAGATCGAGACCGGAGCCGACCTTCGGCAGCGACGCAGGCGACAAGTTGACGGTGACCCTGGCCTGCGGTGGCGCATGGCCCGAGGCCAGCAGGGCACTGCGCACCCGATCCCGGGACTCCAGGACCGCGGCGTCGGGCAGACCGACGACCGTCCAGGCGATCAGTCCGGGACTGACATGGCTCTCGATCTCGACGACGTGCCCGTCGAGACCGACCAAGGTGGCGCCCAGGGTCTGACCTAGTCCCATCTCAACCCACCGCCCTCAGGTGGGACACGACGGCCGCGCCGGTCGGGGGCCGCCGGACGGTCACCACGTCGATCCGGACTCCAGCGGTGCCGACCTGAGTGGTCCGCAGGTAAACCCCCGCCAGCCGGCGCAACCGGCCCAGCTTGGCCGGCGTCACCGCCTCCAGCGCGCTACCGCAGGCCTCGGAGCGCCGGGTCTTGACTTCCACGACCACGGTGGTGTCGCCGTCGAGCGCGATGATGTCCAGCTCGCCGGGAACGTCGCGGTCGGGACTGCGCCAGTTCCGCTGGACGACCTGCAGGCCCGACTCCGTCAGGTAGCGCGCGGCGATCCGCTCGCCGTACCTCCCGACACCATCTTTCGCAGCCATACGAGCAGCCTGGCCGTTACCTCCCGGCGTTCGCGGACCGTCGAATCCCGCCTGTGGACCCGTGGGCCCAGGTGAGGCTGTGGATCGCGCATCGGGGCGAGCGCGGCAAATCAGCCGGAGAAGCCGGATCGGGGTACCTGCAGGTCGGACTTGGCCAGTTCCTCGACGTTGACGTCCTTGAACGTAATGATGCGGACGTTCTTCACGAAGCGCGCGGGCCGGTACAGGTCCCAGACCCAGGCGTCGGCCAACCTCACGTCGAAATAGACCTCGCCTGCAGCCGAGCGGGGCTGAACGTCGACGCTGTTGGCCAGATAGAAGCGTCGCTCGGTCTCCACGACGTAGGTGAACAGCCCGACGACGTCACGGTACTCGCGGTACAGCTCCAGTTCCAGGTCCGCCTCGTAGCGTTCGAGGTCCTCCGCACTCATGACCGGACCAGCTCCGACTCGATGTCCATCAGGACATCCTGCCCCGTCAATCTGGCGCTACGGCCGAGCAGGTTCCACGATCTGCGGTGCAACGCGCACGTCCCGTGCTCTCGTAGCGCCGCCGCATGTTCGGGCGCCGCGTACCCTTTGTTCTCCACCCAGCCGAAGCGCGGGTCGGCCTGGCCGTGAGCCACCATCATCCGATCCCGGGCCACCTTGGCCAGGACAGACGCGGCCGCCACAGCCGCACACCGCTGATCGGCCTTGATCACCAGCTGCACCGATGGCCGCACCGGGGGCGCGAGATCCTGCCCGGCCAGGTCGCGGACCGGCAGCGCGGGCCGGGTCAGCCAGTCGTAGGACCCGTCGAGGACGACGTGCTCGACGCTCAGTGCCAACGCCTCGAACGCCCGCAGACCCGCTACCCGCAGGGCCACGAGGATGCCCCAGGCGTCGATCTCGTCGTTGCCCGCGTGAGCGACCGCCCACGCAGGTGCCCACCGTCTGATCCGAGGTTCGAGCCGTTCCCGTTCAGCCGACGTCAGGAGTTTGGAGTCGTGCAGCCCCCGGGGGGCCGTCGCCGTCGCGGCGGTCACGGCCACCAGCCCGACCGTCACGGGTCCGGCCAGGGCTCCGCGACCGACCTCGTCCATACCCGCCACCACGCCGAGGCCACTGGCCCGCATCGCCGACCGGGCCAGCCGCAATGACGGTGGCACGGCCTTGACCGCGCTCGCGGTGGGTCGCTGCCCTCGTGAGGCGGTCTGAGACGTCGAGCTCACTTCACGCCATCGAGTTGTCCGACCCCGTCGAAAACCCCCACGGGGCGACCCAACCAATCCCACCTCGCCAATGGCCACGAGACCAGCACGGCGCGGCCGACGACGTTGTCCAATGGCACGGCGCCGGCCGACAGGTCACCGTCGACCGCATGGAACCTGGAGTCGCGCGAGACGCTGCGGTGATCGCCCATCACCCACAGCGCGCCATCCGGCACGGTCACCTGGAACTCCTCGGCGCTGGGCTGGTCGCCGGGGTACAGGTAAGAGGATTCATCGATGGGCTGGTTGTTGACCAGCAGGCTGCCGTTGGCGTCGCAGCACTTGACGTTGTCACCGGGCAGGCCGACCACCCGCTTGATGAGGTGCTCGCCGGAGTTCGCCGGCAGCAGTCCGACGAAGGTCAGCGACTGGTTGAGCAGGCTCTGCTGCTGCGGTGAGTCCACGCCGTCCAGCCAGCCACCCGGGTCGAGGAAGACCACGACGTCACCCCGCTGCAGCGACAGCGGACCCGGCTCCAGCTTGCTGACCAGCACGCGGTCGCCGATGAGGAGAGTGTCCTCCATCGACGCCGAGGGAATCTTGAAGGGCTGGACGAGGAACGTCTTGATCACGATGGCGATGGCGAGCGCCACGGCGACCGTGCCCAGCACCTCGCCGGCATCGCGCAGCAACCGGTCACGCAGCGAGGGCGGGGGTTGCTTGCCTCCCGAGGACTTGGCTGACTTCCTGCCTGACCGCTGTGCCGATCTGTGGGTCGATTCCTGCGCCCGGTGGGGCACGGCAGTGCCGCCGTCGCTTGGCCAGGCGGCCGAGGAACTCGGCGTTGCACCGTTCGGGATGGCCGGCGGGCCGTCGTACCGAAGGCCGTCCACGGCCGCGGCCCCGAACGACATCGACCGGTAGGCCCGCGGGTCGGCCACCGGAATCGCCTCGGTGTCATCGGTGTCGACCGGCTGCTGCCGAGTGAACGGGGTGGGCTCATCGGCGGGTCCGGGTACCGGCGTCTCGCGGTGACCGGCCACCTCACCACTCCAGCCGTTGGACGTGCGCCAACCGGTGCTCGCCTCGGCATCCGGACTCACCTGCGCCGTCGGCCCGTTCACGGTCCTTGACGTCGAAGACCCCCTTCACCTGTTCTTCGTCGGTGAGCCCCCGCACGTCGCCGTAGGCCACGAACCACAGGTCGAGCTGCCGCAGCACCCGCGCGCCCTTGCCGGTGCGGATCGCCGCGAGATAACCGGGCGT
>ENA-ORBV01000812-ORBV01000812.1-microbial-mat-metagenome-genome-assembly--contig:-NODE-812-length-71088-cov-10.988030_pt1 | contig 71088 bp, 75 predicted proteins | sample MGYA00237777_ERZ505514 | MGnify/ENA primary metagenome ERZ505514 (study PRJEB26160, sample SAMN06269048) | microbial mat metagenome | isolation source: Oligotrophic lake microbial mat | place...
AAGGTGGGCACGGGCACCAAGCTGGTGGACGAGGCGGGCCAGACGATGCAGGAGATCGTCTCCTCGGTGAAGCGCGTGACCGACATCATGACCGAGATCGCGGCGGCGAGCCAGGAACAATCGAGTGGCATCGAGCAGGTGAACCAGGCGGTTACGCAGATGGACGAAGTCACGCAGCAGAACGCGGCGCTGGTGGAAGAGGCGGCGGCGGCGGCCGAGAGCATGCAGGAGCAGGCGCAAAGCCTCGCGCAGTCGGTGAGCGTGTTCAAGCTCGATCACGAAGCGGCGGGCGGCATGGCGCGGGCAGCCGAGAAACGGGAAAAACCGGCGCCGGCGACGGCGCCGGAACGGCGCGCTCCGAATCGGCCCACCAACGTGGCACGGCTGTCGGCCAAAGCCGAGAAGCAGACGGCGGCGGCTGCGTCCAATCCGGTGGCGAGCGCGCCCAGAGGAAAGAAGGTTGCCGGCGGCGAGGATGAGTGGGCGGAATTTTAGGACAAGCAAGCCGCGCTGATAAGAACCACGGCGTCCGGCCCCGGCAAACCCGCAGCACAGCGCGGGGGGTTTGCCGGAGGATGGCGGCTCGGTCCGGGAGTGCTGCTGGCAATCACCGTCAAGGGCATCGTTACGACCGCGCTGATGGTCGTGACGCTGGCGGCAGCCAGCCTGTAAGAAGGACAGGACGTGCTGTTGCCTCTGTATCTGGTGGTCTGGCTGGCGGTCGGCATCGGCGTCTACGCGGCCTCTGGCGGAGCGAGCAGGGCGGGCCCCAGCGAGAGGTCCAGCTCGACGCGGGAGAATTCGCCAGCGTGATTACGCATCGACCAACAACTTCATGCGGCGAAGGAGATCAAGGCGCTGATTGAGCGAGATCACCGCGGCGAGCCAGGAACAAAGCGCGGGGATCGAGCAGGTGAACCAGGCGATCGTGCAGATCGGAAGGCGTCATACAACTTCGCATAGCCCGCGTCGCCGGCGCAATCGGCCCGCAGTCCGAAAGCGGCAAGGGCCTGCAAGGTATCCGCATCGTCGCGCGCCGCCGCCAGGTCTATGTCTGCGGGGTCGAGCAGCCATGCGCCGCGGACCCGGGCGTCCTGCGCTCTGGCAATCATGTCAGCCAGCGCCCAGGGGGAGCGCAGACGATTCACGCCCTGTGCCACCGTTTCGATGCCGGGCGCCACCCGCGCAAACCACTTGGCGGTGCGTGTGGTGATCTCAAACCCATCGAGCGCATAGGACGCGCTGGACGCAGGCACCGCTACTTCGGTCAGCGTGGGAATCTGCGTGGTCCAGCCCGCTTCCCGCAATACGTCCACGCCCAGCTTGATGGCTTGTGGATAGGCGCGGCGCAAAGCAAGCTCCGGGTTCACCTGCCGGTTGCGCACCAGGTTCATGTGCACGTCGGACCGGCCGCCCAGGGACTTGACGAGGCCCGCCCTGCGCCAGTTGGCCAGGTAGGTCGATGCAATGCCGGAGTTCCAGCCAAACAGAACGGTCAAATCTCCACCGGTAAACACTTCCGGCAAACCGGCCAGCCTGTCAATGGCGGAGGTGTAGGTGCGCTCAGACATGGCCGATTGCGTTACCCGGTAACGCCTTGCATCAGGACAACCCCTGCTGCCAGGTGGGTGATGGCCAATCGCACCATGTTCGCGGCCGTCGTATCCTCCAGCGGCCATGCAGAGGGCAGCCAGCGTTTCAGGTCGTTGGCGATCGCTTTGGCGGCGCCCCGCGCCTTCAGGTCCTGCAATCGCCGCGCAGCGTTGGCGAGCCAGGCGTTTCTGGTGTCCAACAGTGCGCCACTGTCGGCAGGATAGATCTGCAGACGGGTGCGCAAGGCGTTTGCGGAAAGATGCGGGGTTTGCTTCTCGCACAACCACCACAGATCAAACAAATCACGCGGCTTGATGCGCTCCCGTCCGCCCAGCGCATATACCTTGTCCGCAAAAATCTCGGCCAGAGTCAGCGTGGGCACGAATGCCTGCCCCGCAGGCGAAGCGATGGTGGAGATGTTGATCTGCAGGGACTTCAGCGCCGCAGCCTGCGTTTGCCACAGTTCGATCCTGACCCGAACGCTGTGCAGCACCAAAGGCCCGCCCAGCGTTACGTGAAAAATATGCGGGTTGCGGGCGCTTTTGCCTGGCGTGACGGTGACACTCAAATCCGCAGGCACGTCGGCAGGCAGGTGCAGCTTGTTCCGCACCTCTTTGGATAAACCTCGCAGGGACAGCCCGCCGCGCACCATGAAGTCCAGGTCTTCACTGAAGCGGGCAGAACCATGCGCCAGGTGCAGGCAAGTGCCGCCCTGAAACGCAAGGTCCCCCGGTTCCCAGCGCCGCGAATCCATCAGCGCGGCAATGGTTGCCGCCTGCAGCATGCTTCTCAGGGTTTGCAGCTGTTGAGGGGTAAGTACGCGTTTCATGTCTGGTTGAATATGCTTGTTAATGTAAAAATTATTACATTAAGTAGTGCTATTTGCAAGGATGGCATTCCTGGTGGGAACGCTATTGAGTTCGACCCGCCGCATTGGAGCCTGCAGAGCCGACCGGCCGAATGCGGCTGAGGAAAAGGGGCCAGGCTCGAAACGCCTTCAAGCGTGAATCGTTAGAGTGTCGCGGTCCATCTCCACGAACTTCCCGCCATCCAAAGCCCGAAGGATTGCGCCGGATTGGCGCGTAAAAGAACCGCCAAGGCCGCGTTGCCGAAATTGCCGGTCGCGACCGGCAGCAATTGAGCGATCATCTTGGGGCGAGCAGTGGGATACGTTCCCGGCCGTTGCGGCGATAGGCAACGAAGTCCTGGTCGAGCGTCAGCACAGAGGCGTCGCGGTGAATCTCGATCATGCGCACCAGGCAGGCGTCCGCGCTCATGGGCATATCCGCGTATTTGCGAAGTAAGCGCAATACCCCCTGGTGTTGCGCAAAGTGCCGAACGTGGCGCCGATCGCAGGTGATGAAGCGGCGTAGTTCAGCTTTGGCGCTTGCTCTGTACATGGCCCCAGATTGCTCGATTCCCGAAATGATCGAAATAGGGCGGAAAAATCGGTTTGTTCGGAAGTTCTGACCGCGGCAGTGTTGCTTACAGTGCGTCAAATGAGCTGATCCGGGCGCTCATCGCGCTGCCCGCCGACCAGGATTCCCCGCGCCGCGCGAAGCCGAGCGGCAGGCGGCGCGAGGCGGGGTTCAAGTTTGCGGCGCCTTGGCCGTAATGGATGGTAGCGACGCGATTCCGTGCGGGGCGCGGAGGCGGCACGGCCAATTCAGCGGGATCGGACGAATCTGATTTGAGGACGGGTGGTTTGCGCGCCGGGACGCGACGCCGGCCAGGACAACTGGCCGCGCATGTGCGGTCTTGACGAGGATTTTGGACACCCATGCAAACAGAACAAGCCATACCAAAATCAAACAACGAGCTGCGCGAATTCAATTTCACCAAAGGCGACTTCGAGCGCGTATGCAAGCTGATTTACGATCATGCCGGCATCTCGCTTTCCGCCAGCAAGCAGGAAATGGTCTACAGCCGCCTCGCGCGCCGTCTGCGCGCGACCGGGCTGGAGAATTTCAAGGACTATCTGGCGCTGCTGGAGCGAAACGACGCCGCCGAGTGGGAGGCGTTCACCAATTCGCTCACCACCAACCTCACCGCGTTTTTCCGCGAAGAGCACCACTTTCCCGCACTCGCCGAGCACGTCAAGCGCTACAAGGGCGGGCAGATCCTGCTCTGGTGCTGCGCGGCTTCGACCGGCGAGGAGCCGTACTCGATGGCGATCACGGTGGCGGAAGCCTTCGGCACGCTCAAGCCACCGGTGAAAATTCTCGCCACCGACGTCGACACCAACGTGCTCGCCACGGCGCAGGCCGGGGTGTACCCGATGGAACGGCTGGAGAAAATGAAAGAGGAACGCCTGCGACGCTATTTCGAGCGCGGCGCCGGGGCGCGTGCCGGCATGGCGCGCGTGCGCGAGGAACTGCGCGCGCTGATCACGTTCCGCCAGCTCAACCTGCTCGATGCAGGCTGGCCCATACGCGGGCCGTTCCACGCCATCTTCTGCCGCAACGTCATGATCTATTTCGACAAGCCGACCCAGTACGGGATCTTGCAGAAATTCGCGCCGCTGTTGCGCCCGGACGGGGTGATGTTCGCGGGGCATTCGGAGAGTTTCCACCACGCCGCGGACCTGTTTCGCCTGCGCGGCAAGACCGTCTACGAGCTTGCCGGCGCCGGCCGGACGGCCAAGGGCTGACGGGACGCGCAAAGTGCTGGCCTCCAATCTCTATTTCGACCGCAGTCTGGACATCGACGCGGCGAAAATCCTGCCCGGAGAATATTACGTCACCGAGCGCGACATGGTGATGGTCACCGTCCTCGGTTCCTGCGTCACCGCCTGCATCCGCGACCAGCTGTCGGGCATCGGCGGGATGAATCATTTCATGCTGCCCGACGCCAACCCCGACAAGGACAGTCAGTTCGGCGAGTCGGCGCGCTACGGCGGCTTCGCCATGGAGATCCTGATCAACAGCCTGCTCAAGCTTGGCGCGCACCGCACCCTGCTCGAGGCCAAGGTGTTCGGCGGCGGCAACGTGTTGCCCGGCTTGACCATCGCCAACGTCGGGCAACGCAACGCCGATTTCGTGCTGCGCTTCCTGGAAACGGAAAAAATACGCGTAGTGGCCAGAGACCTGGTCGACGTCTATCCGCGCAAGATCTATTACTTTCCGAAGAGCGGCCGCGTGCTGATGAAAAAGCTGCACGCCGTCCATAACGACACGATTTTCGAGCGCGAGAAGGACTACAGCTCACGCCTGCGCTCGACGCCAACCGCGGGCGAGGTCGAACTGTTCAACTGATTTCCGGTCCCCATGCACGCCACCTCACCGACCAAACACGATTTTATGCTGCACTCCAGACTGGGGCATCTGCCTACGCGCGCCTACGCCGCCTGGGCGGTGTTGGCTCTCGGGGTAGCGCTGTCCCTGGTCGCCGGGGGCGTTGCGCGGCAGGTGGCGGCGGATGGGGTGCGCGCGCAGTTCATCGACAGCCTGTTCGTCTGGATGGTATTGCTGGGTGGGCTGGTCACCAGTGTGCTGTTCGCCGGACTGGGGGCCGCCCTGTCCGGCGCGCACCGCCGTGCGCTGAAGCTGGCCAAGACGATGGCGCATCCGCTGCGCCATCGCGTGGGCAGTCTGGCCGCGGCGCAGCAGTTGGCGCAACTGGGCAACTGGAGCGACGACCTCAAAAAGCGGCGTGTGGAGTGCTCGGAGGAGGCAGGCTGTTCGGGCGGGCTGGGCGGCGAGGGCTTCAGCCATCTGCAGATCGACCGCTCGTTCATCAAGGACATTCCCGCAGACAACGACGACGCGACCATCACCAGGACCATCATTGCCATGGCGCACAATCTGCGCTTGAAGGTGATCGCCGAGGGCGTGGAGACCAAAGTGCAGCTCGAATTCCTGTGCCAGCATGGCTGCGATGAAATCCGGGGGCTATTACTTCAGCCGCCCGCTGCCCGGGGACGAGTTTGCCGCACTGCTGCAGGCGCGCGAAAAGCAGGCGGCTCTCGCGGCTTGAGCCCCCGGCGAACGCAACCGGGGAAAGTATGAAAAAAATCAGCGTTCTGGTGGTCGACGATTCCGCGCTGATCAGGAAACTGCTCACCGAGATCATCAACAGCCAGCCCGACATGCAGTCGGTCGGCGCCGCCCCGGATCCGCTGGTGGCGCGCGAGATGATCCGCGAGCTCAATCCGGACGTGCTGACGCTGGACGTGGAAATGCCGAAAATGGACGGTCTCGATTTCCTCGAACGGCTGATGCGCCTGCGGCCGATGCCGGTGGTCATGGTATCCACGCTCACCGACAAGGGTTCGGAGGCGACCTTGCGCGCGCTCGAGCTGGGGGCGGTCGATTACGTGTCGAAGCCTAAAATCGACATCGCCCACGGCATCCAGGAATATGCCGCCGAAATCACCGACAAGATCCGCACCGCGGCGGCGGCGCGGCCGCGCCAGCGCTCTGCGGCCGCAACCGCGCGTGGCGCAGCGGCGCTGCCCGCGCTCGCCAACCGCAGCGTCTCGACCGAGAAGCTGATCATCGTCGGCGCCTCCACCGGGGGCACCGAGGCGATCAAGGAGTTCCTCGTCCAATTACCCTCCGACAGTCCCGGCATCCTCATCACGCAGCACATGCCGGAGCTGTTCACCAAATCCTTCGCCGCGCGCCTGGACAGCCTGTGCCGCATCAACGTGAAGGAAGCGGAGCACGGCGAACGGGTTCTGCCCGGCCATGCCTATGTCGCGCCGGGGAACTGGCATCTGCTGCTCAAGCGCAGCGGCGCCAATTACATGACGCAGTTGAGCGACGCCGAGCCGGTCAACCGGCACCGTCCCTCGGTGGACGTGCTGTTTCGTTCCGCCGCCGAGCACGCCGGGCGCAACGTGGTGGGCGTGATTCTCACCGGCATGGGCAAGGACGGGGCGCGGGGCATGCTGGCGATGAAACAGGCCGGCGCCCATAACTTCGCCCAGGATGAAGCCAGTTGCGTCGTGTTCGGCATGCCCAAGGAGGCCATCGCGGCCGGCGGGGTCGATGAGATCCTGCCGCTGCACGATATCGCGCAAGGCGTGATGCGGCAACTCCACGCGCATGGCGCGCGCGCGAACCGCATATAGCCGACGGTCACGGGACCTGCCCGATTGGCGGCTCAGGCGACGCCCGGAGCCGATCGGACAGGCTCCTCGGCTTGAATGACGCGACATTGCGCCTCCGTTTTTGCCGCAAGAAAAATTCTGACGAGTCTTGCGGCACGGAAAAAGAATGGGCTCGAATCCGAAATGAGCATCGAGAAGCAGGTTTTCACCGGGGGCCGCGCGATCCGCCTGGGCGCTTTGCTTGTCTGCGTGGCGCTGAGCGTGTTGGTCGCCTACGGCCTGCGGCGGGAGTACCTGTTGCATATCGAGACGGCCCGGGCCAACACGCGCAACCTCACACCCGTTCTCGAGGAGCACGCGCGTGAGAGCCTGCGCCGCGTTGATCTCAGCCTGGTGCGCGCGCGACGAGGTGACGCGCGCCAGCGGTCTCGGCCAGAGGATTCCGCCGTCGAACGCCGGAATCGCCTGCGCTTGATGCTGCCCGTGGACGGCTTGCTGCGCCGCTTTGTCATGGCGGACCGCAATGGCGTGATGGTCCTCTCCACGGATAGCGAGGAAGCCGGGTCACGCAATCTCGCCGAGCGGGATTACTTCTCCGCGCATCGCGCGAATGCCGATGTGGAACTGCTGATCGGCATCCCGGTGAAAAGCCGTATCGACGGGAAGCACGTGCTGCCAATGAGCGTTTGCCTTGCGCAGCCCGACGGCAGCTTCGCTGGTGTCCTGGTCGCCGAAATGAATCTGAAGTATTTCCAGGATTTCTACCGATCGATCGACACGGGAATTAGCGGTTTCGTCACCGCGTTTCTGCAGTCAGGCTGCATCGTGGCGCGATGGCCGAGCGACGAGGCGGTGCTCACCCGCAACTGGAACGAATCGCCGCTGCTCCGCGAGCACCTTTCGAAATCGCGATTCGGGACGGTGCGCCAGGTGGTGGCGGCGACCGGCATTGAGAGCCTCTACAGCCAATACACGCTGAGCGATTACCCCTTGATCGTGGTTGATCGTGGCGCCAGACGTATCGCTGACGGACAGCCTTGCCGGCTGGCGCGAGCGGGCTTGGAGAGACGGGCTGATTTTGTTTTTCGCCCTTGGTGGTTCAAACACAACCTGCGGATCGACGATAGCGAGCAGGGCCACTGCCCCGAGGTACAATCAGGTAATAGGTCAGGCAATGTTTTGGAAGATATTTTTCACGGCATTTTGCAAGTAACAATAAGCTCAGGCGCCGGCTGCTTGCAGCAGCCGGCAGATGGTCGCGCACAGCTCGTCCGCGGCGTTCGGTTTGTACACCACATGGCTCACGCCGAAGTCGCGCGCGCCAGCCCCCAGGCGCTGCTGCGCACTGCGGACGAGCAGTTGTACCTCGCCAAGTCACACGGCAGGAACCAGGTCCGCGGCGGCCTGCTGCGCGCACAGTGAAGCGACATCCCGGACCCCGTGTACCAGCGACTAGCGACTGAAACTTGTACGCGACAGCGACTGTTCCGCCTACGACTGCGAGTTTGAAAATAGCGTCAGGCAGCGGGTAAACCCTGAGCGCGTTTCACCTTCGGCGCGCCCGCTTTTCTGGCTTGCCACAAGTCATATCCAGTCTGCTGCGCTATCCACAAATCAGCGCGTCCACCGTTTTCAACGCCCAGCCAGCCCTCCAAGCGCAGCGCCATTTCCGGCGAGATAGCGGCGCGGCCATTGAGCACGCGAGACAGCGCCGCGCGAGTCACTCCCAATTGAGCAGCGGCCTTGGTCACCGTCAGCCCCAGGGCTGGCAACACATCCTCCCGCAAGGTTTCCCCCGGATGCGGGGGGGTGTGGATTCGCGTCATGTCCAATGCTCCTTAGTGGTAGTCCCGATAATCAACCAGCACGGCATCAACCCCTTCAAATGTGAATGTCATGCGCCAGTTTCCATTGACCCACACCGACCAATGCCCATCCGAAAGCCGGTGCAATTTCCATCCCGGCACATTCATATCCTTGGCGAGCCTGGCTATCTCAAGCCGTGTCAGTTGTCGCTTCAGTCGCGCCGCATGGTGCGGCTGAATACCCGCCCGACTGCCCGTACTGAAAAAGGCTTGCAGTCCTTTATGGCGGAATGTCTTAATCACATTTCAAGTGTATAGCGTAGCGTTTCGGTAGGCAAATGCTTAGCCGCCGCTTTACTGCTCCCGTCAGCGCAATTACCAGCACGACCACCGCTGGCAAAGGCCCGCCATTACCTTGCCATGCCTCAGTCAGATGCCCCGATAGCGGACGCTGAGCCTAAGTCCGGGCAGCCTGCGTACCTCGGTTGCCACCTCTAGGCGCGACATGCGCCAGACCTTGGCCGGTGTTTGCTGAGCGAACGACGCGAACGACGCTGCTTCGCTCCGAAGTGAGCGGCGATATTGCTATGCGGTCGCGAATGCCGGTGGAGTCAGGGCGGCGATACTTCCACGCGCCTGTTGACGCCCGCGCTTTTGCTTGTACATGAGCTTGTTGGTTTCTGCCATGAATTGCGCAATGTCCGCGTGGCGCTCAGGGTCGAACGACAGGGCACCAACGCTGTACTGAAGCTCGTATTTGAGCCCAGTCTCCCGGTTGTGCCGCTCTACGTTGAATTGCAGCCGGCCGACTGCGTCGCTTTCGCGAAACGTTTGACTGAGCATCCGGGCAAAGCTCGCGAGCGCGCGGTCGCCCTCGGCATGGCCGAACCGGTCATTGATCTGCTTGAACAAGTCAAGCGCATGCCGGGCCATGGCCTCGAAGCCGCGCCGGTTCGACAACTGGGTCAACCCGTCCATGGTAGCCATCTGCACGGCCTCCAGTTCCTGCTCGACCATTCGGGCCAAGTCGCGCAGCAGACCCATGTCCTCCGGGCCGAACTCTCGTGGTTCTCGGTCGATAACGCACAACGTGCCCACCTTGCCGCCATTGCCAACCGTGAGCGGACAGCCTGCGTGGAATCTGATGTTAGGCGCCGCGGTGACCAGGGGGTTGTCGTGAAAGCGCTCGTCGGATGAGGCATCGGGCACCACGAAGGGGCCGTCGCCGAGAATCGCATGACCACAGAAGGAAATGTCGCGTGGCGTCTCGGAGGCGTCCAGCCCGACCGCGGACTTGAACCATTGACGGTCCGGCTGACCAGGGCAATGGGCACGCCGAAGAGGCGCTTGGACAGCCGGGTCAGACGGTCAAAGCGTTCCTCGGGCAACGTCTCGAGTATGTTCAGAGCACGCAACGCGCCGATCCTGCTTTCCTCGTCCGTCGGTTTCGCGGGTGCATGCATTTGCGTTTTTACGGGCTGACCGCTCCTTCCACCCAATATCGGCAGCTGCAGCGGAATCTTAATGCGGCGGATACCGCGCGCGATCAGATGCAGGCGCGGCCGCGGCACCAGCGCGGCCAAGGCGCGGCATGCATTCCAGCGGCGAGGCGGAAAAGCGTGTTGATAAACAGTACTGATTTAGGTACTATTTGCCGATTATCAGTACTATGACTGTATCCACATGAACAACACTCTTACCATTGCCGAAATCAAACGCCGCGGCATGGCCGCCATTGAAGAGGCCTTGCGGCGCGGCCCCGTGCACATCGTCAAGCGCAACAAGCCTGCGGCCGTGGTGCTCTCCGAGGACGAGTATCAGCGCCTTGCCCACAACAAGGTGGCAAGCCGGGGAGGGATGACCGCGGTGCAGTGGCTGCTGGCCCGACCAGCTTCCGGCAGGCGCAGCAAGGCGAAGATCGATGCCGACCTCAAGGCCGAGCGTGCCTGGTGATGGCGTTCTTGGACGCCAGCGCTCTGATCTACCTGATCGAGTGCAGAGCGCCATTCGGCAACAAGGTACGCGATGCGTTGGCAAAAGCAGCAAGCAAGCATCCTGATCTCGGCTCGGTCGTCAGCCGCCTTTGCTGGCTGGAGTGCCGCGTCGGGCCGATGAAGGCCAATGACAATGCGGCGCTTGCGGCCTTCGATGCATTCTTCGCCCGCCCCGACCTGGTGTGGGTGGAAATGACCAAGGACGTCGTGGAACTCGCGGCGGCGATCCGGGTCAGGCATGGACTGCGAACACCGGATGCCTTGCAGGCAGCCAGTTGTTTGCAACTGGGCGCCAATCATCTATTTCTGACCGGCGACGCCGAATTCAAGCGGGTGGGCGGCCTGAAGGTGAAATTGTTGGTCTGAGCGCCTTACTGGTTGATGCCCTTCAAGCGCAGCGCCATTTCCGGCGAGAGGGCGGCGCGGCCATTAGAGTACGCGAGACAGCGCGGCGCTGTTAGCCATGCGTGAAGCCGATGCCTATGGCGTAGCGCAGGATGAGGCGAGTTGCGTGGTTTTCGGCATGCCGCGAGAGGCGATTGCCTTGGGCGCCGCAGTCGCGGTGGTGCCGCTCGGCGGCATCGCCGAGGACGTGTTCCAGCAGATCGCTGTCAGCGGCAGACACGCGGCACGCGTATAGATCCATGCAAGAAGGTGCAATCTCGGCTGTTGCTAGGCAACGGGGAAGTAGCCTTTTCGTCGGTCAGGTTGTCCCCGAGGGCAAGGGCGGTAACGTTGGCTGCCTGCTTGGCAGCAGTTTTGCAACTGTGCGGTTGTTTTTCCACGGCGGCATGGAGGGAGAGTAGGGGCGGTCGGCTTGGTTGGTGCCGTCTGTATTTTGTGTTGCCCGGAAATCCATACTGATGCTGGACTCAGGTTTGGCCCGCAGGTGCCGTTGTTGACGGTATGGGGCCATTTTTCTGCCGCGCGGGAGTTGCGTTCTGGTTGTCAATCGTTGGTATGAGTTGCGGCACCGCGCAAACGCCAACGGCGCAAATGTTGCGATTGTCGGTTACGCGCAGCCTCGCCTTCGTTCAGCCAGTGGCGCCAGGGAGCACTACGCTCCAAACGGGTGGCGCTGTCCGCAGCTACGTCCTGCGCGAAGGCGACTCTGTCGCTATTCCTCTCGATCAGCAGGTGGCTCTGACGGTACCGACGACGATCTATCGCCAAGTCGGTCCGCAATGGGTGGAGCAGAACGTCAATACGGTGCAGTACATAGAAGCCGGCGCCAACCTGCGCTTGCGTCCCCGCGTGCAGGGCGACAGAGTTACGGTCGAAATGATGCTGGAGGTGGCGGGTATGCATGCGACACCTCAAACCGCAGGTTATGTACCGCAACCGCGAACAACGGCACCGGTAATGGCGAACGGACTGGTTGGGGAATGGTTGCCCTTGGACGGGTCCGCTACGGTACTGCGGGACGCGCGGGGTTCCTCCAGGGTGTCGACTGCTGCCAGCAGCCAGACGCTACCCCTTTACGTAAGGGTAGAAATCGAACGCTGAATCCCGGAGATTTCGCGGCTCGACGCAAACGGTTGCTGAGGGGTAAGCAGCCCCCCCGAAATCATATCGAACGAGATCAGCGTCGATATCTTCGGTGTTTTTATGCAGTCTCGTTGGGTGTTGCGACACATCTGGCGACTCAGTGAATGACGCATTTTGCGAATGCACATTCGCTTCGCTTTCCGCAGAGGTGACTTGCATGATTCGACTTCTCTATCTTAGCCAAGCAGCTTCCGGGATATCTGATGAACAAGTGCAGGACATCCTGAAGATCGCGCAACGAAATAATCCAGCCTTGGGCATCACTGGCGTCTTGGCCCACGGTGGCGGTATGTTCATGCAAATCTTGGAAGGGCCGGAACAGGCCGTGCTCCGCCAGTATGTGAAGATCCTGGGTGATCGCAGACATGGTGATTGCCAGATTGTCCATATATCGCCCGCGAACGATCGGATCTTTGAAAAATGGTCGATGGGACTCATCGATAGCGATCCTTTGCAATTTCAGCACATCGCCTTGTTGCGAGCACGCCGTCTGGAGGCCGTTAAAGCGAAGGCGTTCACGGCCACCATGCGCGAGTTTGTTCGGAGGCTGAGTGCCGTGAAGTAGCTCGCCGTTTTCGACATCATCGGGCCGGCGGCGTTGTCGTTTCCCGCGGCATGGCCTGCGCGAGGCTGCCGATGCGGTCGGCGCCCAGAGCGAGATCCCGTGTCCGCCAGGCCTGCGATTCATTCAGCACCGTGCCCGCGTTCCACGCTTCGAGCGCCGCAAAATCCAGCGCGAGCCCGCGGCCATCGGCCTTGGCCGCCGCTTCCTTGCGGGTCCACAGTTGCAGGAATGCGCGCGGCCGCGCCGCCTCGTCGAGCGACTGGAGCCGCGCGCGCTCGGTGGCGGTCAGCAGTCGCGCTGGCGCCCGCTGTGCGGCGATGCGGTGGCGGCGTTCGATGTCGATGCCCAGCGGCCGGGTGCCGCCCAGTGCCACGAGAAGGGTGTCGCCGCTATGGCTGGCATTGAAATGGAGCCAGCGGTCGCGTGCCATCGCCAGGACCGGCTTGCCGTGACGCTGGTTCGCGATGCGGAGCGCGGCGCCATTTCGCGCCAGCACCAGACCCAGCAGCGTTCGCTGCAACGCGAGGGAGAGCGTGGCGCGGCGCTGTTCCGACCGCCCGCGCCGTCGTGCGATGCGTTTACGTTCGTCGCGGGTCAGTGCGACCCGCAGTATGCGCAGGGTGATCGGCATTGCGTGCAGGGGGATGCGCCATGCGCTGACGCCCGCGGTGCGCGCGGCCACCGGATGCACGCCAAGGCGCAGGCGTCGCAGTGCCCGCGCAACACTGCCGAAAGGAACGCGACGATGGGTTGTCTTGCGGTAGTTCATCGATTCTTCTAGTGTAGCGCCTCGCCGTTCCCCTCCCGTCATGCGCTTCCTCCTTTGTCTGTCGAAACTGCCGCTCGGCGTGCTCTACGCCGTGACCTGGGCCGTGTACGTCGTCTTGTATTACGGCGTCCGGTTCCGGCGTCCGCTGGCCATGGACAATCTGCGCCGGGTGTTTCCGGACCGCAGCGAAGCCGAGCGCGCGGCGATTTCGCAGGCGTCCTACCGCCATGCGGGCGAACTGCTGGCCGAGGTGATCAAGGGCGCGGACCTCAGTGCTGCGGAACTGCAGGCCCGCGTGCATTTCGAGAATCCGGAAGTGCTGGACGCCTGCCTAGCCGACGGCCGGCCGGCCCTGCTGCTGGCCTCGCACCATTGCAACTGGGAGTGGCTGCTCGCCGCCTGCTGCGTGCGGCTGGGAGGCGGGGTGGGCGCCGTCTACAAGCCCATTCGCAGCATGGCGGCCGACCGCTTCCTGCATTACGCGCGTTCCCGCTTCGGCGGCCACCCGATTCCCGCGGCGGACTTCTTCGTTGAGGCCATGCGCCGGCGCAAGACGACCAAGGTCTTTGCCATGGTGGCCGACCAGACCCCCAAGCACAACGAGCCCAAGTACTGGACGCGCTTCCTCAACCAGGACACGGCATTTTTCCTGGGCCCCGAGAAGATCGCAGGGCTGCTGAAGGCGCCGGTGGTCTACGTCGCGATGCGGCGGGTAGCACGCGGCCGCTACGTGGCGCGTTTCGAACTGCTAACGGAATCGCCACTGCCGAAGGACGGCTCGATGCTGCTGGAGCGCTACGCGCAGGCGGCGGAGCGGTCGGTGCTGGAAAGCCCGGCGGACTGGCTGTGGATGTACCGGAAGTGGAAGTATCCGCGTCCCGCCTATGACTGAGCGGTGTTTTTGCCGTGCAGGTGGCGGGCCAGCTCCGCGATGGTGGGGTAGTCGAAGAAGTCGGTGACCTCGACCTGGCCCGGATAGACTTGGTCGATGCGCTCGTGGATCTGCGCGAGCGTGAGCGAACTGGTGCCGATCTCGAACACATTGTCGCGCGGGCCCAGTTTATTCTTGCCGAGATAATCCGCGCAGATCGCCAACAGTGTGCGCTCGATCTCGCCCAGCGAGTCCGTTGCCGTCGCGCGGGCACCGTCCAGCGCCGAGAGTTCGGCTAGCACTGCACTGAATTCACCCCGCAGCCAGGCCTCGGCAAGCTGATAGCGCTGGAGCTTGCCGCTGGTGGTCTTGGGGATCCGCGTGACCGGGAGCACGGCATCGACCATCACGCCGGCTTGTTCCCCGAGCACTCGCCTGACTTCGCGCACGGTCGGCACGAAGGCCGCCACGGCCTGACGGTGCTGGACGAAGACGACCAGTTCGTCGGCCGGGGCACCGGGCGCGCGGCAGCCGCAGGCGGCGATCCGGCCGGTTTCCATCGAAAGATGGGTTTCCAGCAGCGCTTCGAGATCGTGCGGGTAGAAGTTCTGCCCGTTCACGAAAATGATTTCCTTGCGGCGACCCGTGATGACGAGCGCCCGTGAGCGCACGTATCCCAGGTCGCCGGTGTCGAGCCAGTCGTCCGCCGACAGGATTTCGGCGGTGACCTCGGGATCGTTGTAATAGCCGCCGGTGACGTTGGGGCCGCGGATCAGGATGCGGCCGATCTCGCCGTCGGGCGCCGGGCTGGCGTCGTCGCGCGAGATGCGCAGTTCGCATTCCGGCACTGGTGAGCCGACGCCGGCAAACTCGACGGCCTCTGGCTGGCCTGCCGCCACTTCACGCACGGTATCGCCCATGCCGAGGCTGCGGCGATCGAGGGTGACGACCGGCAAGGCCGCACCCGGCGGAGGGAAGGTGACGGCGAGACTGGCTTCCGCCAACCCGTAGACGGGATACATGGCGTTGGGCCGCAGCCCGCAGGGCGCCAGCCGGGCCAGGAACTCGCGGCAGTTCGCGACCGAAATCGGCTCCGCGCCATTGAAGATGAGGCGCACGGCTGAGAGGTCCAGCGGCCCGGGACCGTCCGCTTCTATGGCCTTCAGATAGTGGCGCAGGCCGAAGTTCGGCGAGCACAGCACGGTCGATTTTAGTTCGCTGGCCAGCTCCAGCCACAGGCGCGGGCGCCGTACGAACAGCTCCGTCGGCATGATCGCGTGCGGGGTTTGGCTGAGGAAGAAGGTGAGGTGGAAACCGATCAAGCCCATGTCGTGGGTGAGGGGCATCCAGCTCAGCGTGCGGTCCTCAGTGCTGAGCGCCATGCCCTTGACGATCGCGCGCAGGTTGGCCATCAGGTTGCGGTGGGTCAGCGTGACACCCTTGGGCGCGCTGGTGGAGCCGGAGGAAAACTGCACGAACGCGATGTCGTCCGTGCGCGCGACGTGCACGGCGCCGGGCACGGTGAGGTCGCTGATGTCGTCGAACAGGATGGCGTGTGTGAAGACCCGGTCGAAGTCGGCCTGGCCCAGCGCGGCGGACAGGTCGGTGAGCCGCGCCAGATTCTTGCGATCGGTCACCAGATGCGGGCGGCGCAGGCGGCTCGCGATGCGGAACAGCTTCTCGCGCTGGGCGGCGCCGGCGCCCGGCGCGACCGGAACCGCGACGAGGCCGCCCAGCAAGCAGGCCCAGAACGCGTCGATGAAGGCCACGGTACTCGCGGCTACGATGATCATTTCATCGCCCGGCCGGGCGCCGGCTTCCTGAAAATGGCGCAGCAGCCCCAGTGCGCGGCCCCGCACCTGGCTGGCGGTAAAGGTCCGACGGCGGTCGCCTGCCTCGATATGAAGCAATTCGCCCCGCTCGTCGGTCAGGCGCTCAAGCGCCGCCGTCAGCGTGTCCGCAGTCAACATGGTCGGGGGCGAAACTAACGTATTGGCGGCTGAAACGAAAGCGCTTGGAGCGGGCAGCGAGCGGGCTGCGGCAGGCATTCGACCGGCATGGCGGGGGACCGCGGGTCCGATTCCGGGCACCGCGCGCCTGTACGCGGCGTGCGAGTCATCAAGGATGCGGCGCGCAGGCGTCGCTCTTTTCGGGCGGCTGGCTGCGCGGCGGGAACGGTCAGGCGACTGCGTTCGGCTGTTTTCCGCAGCCAATCCTTTCAATTTGCTCGCTAATCCGTTAAAATTCAAATCCTTTTTCGTGCAGGGACCGATGGGCATTAAGCCCATTTTTTATTTGCATTCAAGGATTTAAATGGACTTGAACGGTGTGCTGATGCAAACCGTGGCTGGCCTCGGCTTCGAATTGGTCGATTGGGATAAGCCTGCACGAGGTGGTGTGCTGCGTTTGTTCATCGATAAACCGGGCGGCATCAACGTGGATGACTGCGTCGCGGTGAGCCGGCAAGTGAGTCGCGTGCTGGAGGTTGAGGACGTGGATTACGACCGGCTGGAAGTGTCGTCGCCGGGCCTCGACCGGACGCTGAAACACGCGCGCGATTTCGCGCGTTTCGCGGGCGAGCGTGCGAAGCTGAAGCTGCGCACGCCGCTCGACGGGCAGCGCAATTTTGTCGGCACGCTGGGCAGTGTCGAGGGTGATGCGGTGATGCTGGCGGTCGACGGGCGCACGGTGCGTCTGGACCTCGCGAATGTGGAAAGTGCCCGGCTCGCGCCGGGCGAACAGATCATGAAGCGTGGCCGGCAGGCGCCGGGTGCGCAGGGAACGAAAAGTGAAAAGCGCCGGCCTGTGCCGGAGGCTTAGCGGGAGACGGGAATCATGAGTCGGGAAATTCTGATGCTGGTCGACGCGCTCGCGCGCGAGAAGAACGTCGACAAGGCGATCGTGATCGGCGCGCTCGAGCAGGCGCTCGCCTCGGCGACCAAGAAGCGCTTCACGGAAGACGTCGAAGTGCGGGTCGAGATCGACCACGCCACGGGCGACTACAAATCGTTCCGTCGCTGGCAGATCGTGCCGGACGATCTGTTCGAGGTGCCGGCGCGCCAGTACCTGCTGCGCGAGGCGCATGAGATCAACCCCGAGTTCAAGCTCGAGGAGTTCGTCGAGGAGCCGCTGGAGCCGATCGAATTCGGCCGCATTGGGGCGCAAACGGCGAAGCAGGTGATCCTGCAGCGCATCCGCGACGCGGAGCGCGAGCAGATCCTGAACGATTTCCTGCAGCGGAAGGAAAACCTCGTTACGGGCGTCATCAAGCGCATGGAGCGCGGCAACGCGATTGTGGAATCGGGGCGGGTCGAGGCCATCCTGCCGCGCGACCAGATGATTCTCAAGGAAAACCTGCGCGTCGGCGACCGCGTGCGCGCCTATTTGTGGAAGATCGACCGCCAGGCGCGGGGGCCGCAGGTGATCCTGTCGCGCATCGTGCCGGAATTCCTGGTCAAGTTGTTTGAGCTGGAAGTGCCGGAACTGGAAGACGGCTTGCTGGAAATCAAGGCCGCCGCACGCGACCCGGGTTCGCGGGCCAAGATTGCGGTCAAGTCCAACGACCCCCGCGTCGATCCGATCGGTACCTGCGTGGGCATGCGCGGTTCGCGCGTGCAGGCGGTGACTTCGGAGCTTGGCGGTGAGCGCGTCGACATCGTGCTGTGGAACCAGGACCCCGCGCAGTTCGTGATCAACGCGCTGGCGCCGGCGGAGGTCAGCAAAATCACGGTCGACGAAGACAAGCACAGCATGGACGTCGTGGTGGACGAGGAGAACCTCGCCCAGGCGATCGGCCGGACCGGTCAGAACGTGCGGCTTGCCGCCGAACTCACCGGCTGGGAAATCAACCTCATGACGCTCGCGGAATCCGAGCAGAAGACCGAGGCGGAAACCAGCACCACGCGCGCGCTGTTCATGGAGAAGCTCGACGTGGACGAGGAGGTCGCCGACATTCTGGTGCAGGAAGGCTTCACCACGCTGGACGACGTTGCTTACGTTCCGCTCGCCGAAATGCTCGAAATCGAGTCTTTCGACGAAGATACCGTCAACGAACTGCGCAGCCGTGCCAAGCACGCGCTGCTCACGCAGGCGATCGTGACGGAGGAAAAACTCGAGCATGAGGTCGAAGACCTGATGACGCTCGAAGGTATGGATACCGAAACGGCGCGCGCCCTGGCGACCAACGGCATTCTCACCACCGAAGGCCTGGCCGATCTGGCCACCGACGACCTGGTGGAGATGACCGGCATCGACGAGGAACGCGCCAAAACGCTGATCATGACGGCGCGCCGTCCGTGGTTTGAGGAACCGCGGGACGCCGCGTAACGAACGACCGCACGCGGAGCACGCTATGGCGCAAATCAATGTCACACAGTTTGCCAAGGACCTGAACCTGCCGATCACCTTGTTGATCGAGCAGTTGCAGGCGGCTGGCGTCACGAGGAAGCTGGCCGGTGAGACGGTCCTGACCGAAAAGGACAAGACCCAGCTACTCGATTACCTGCGCCAGGCGCATGGCGCCAAGGAGCAGAAGAGCAAGATCACGGTCACGCGCAAGCAGACCACCGAGATCAAGAAGGCCGACGCCACCGGCCGCGCCCGCACCATCCAGGTAGAGGTCAAGAAGAAGCGCGTGCTGGTGAAGCGCGACGCGCCCGTTGCGGAAGAAGCGCCGGTGATCGAGGCTCCTGCACCCGAGCCGTCGCCTGCGCCAGCGCCCGCTCCCGTCGCCGAGGCACCCGCCACACCTGCCGCACCGGCATCGGTCATCGACGCCAGCCAGATGGCCTTGCGCGAGGCTGAAGCCAAACGGCACGCCACCTTGAGCGCGCTGCAAAGCGAGGAACTCGCCCAGAAGCAGCAGAAGCGCAAGAAGGCGCAGGAAGACGCTGCGGAGGCGAGGGCTGCCGAGACGGCCCCGCCCGCGCAGGCGCCTGCCGCTGATGCGAAGGTTGCACCCGCCGCGCCCGCGCTCGAGGGCACGCTGCACAAACCGGCGCCCAAGCCCGGCGAGGACAAGACGCCGAAAAAAGCGAAGAAGCCGGTCAAGGAAGTGGTGTGGAAGGACGATGCCGCGCGTCGGCGCCAGATCAAGACCCGTGGCGATGCAGGCGGCGGCATGGGCTGGCGTCAGCGGCGCGACCACCACAAAACGCGCGACGAGGACGGTCAGACGTCGGCGCAGGTGGCGCCTGAAGCCGTCATCCGCGACATCTCGATCGCGGAAACCATTACGGTAGCCGAGCTTGCTCACAAGATGTCGGTCAAGGCGGCAGAGGTCATCAAAGCGCTCATGAAGCTGGGCACGATGGTGACGATCAACCAGGTGCTGGACCAGGACACCGCGATCATTGTCGTCGAGGAACTGGGGCACAAGGCGATCCGTGCCCGGCTCGACGATCCTGACGCGTACCTGGCCGAGGAAACGCATCACGAGGCAGCCCATCTCGAGCCGCGCGCGCCGGTGGTGACCGTCATGGGGCACGTTGACCACGGCAAGACTTCCCTGCTCGATCACATCCGCCGCACCAAGGTGGCGAGTGGTGAAGCCGGCGGCATCACCCAGCATATCGGCGCGTACCACGTGGAAACGCCCAAGGGCATGATCACCTTCCTCGATACGCCGGGTCATGAGGCGTTTACCGCCATGCGCGCGCGCGGCGCGAAGCTGACCGACCTGGTGATCCTGGTGGTGGCGGCCGATGACGGTGTCATGCCGCAGACCATTGAAGCCATCCATCACGCCAAAGCAGGCAAGGTGCCGATGGTGGTGGCGCTGAACAAGATCGACAAGCCGGAGGCCAATCCGGACCGCGTCAAGCAGGATCTGGCGGCGCAGGAAGTGGTGCCCGAAGACTGGGGCGGCGACACCATGTTCATGCCGGTGTCGGCCCGTACCGGGGAGGGTATCGACCAACTGCTGGAGGCGATACTCCTGCAGGCGGAGGTGCTTGAACTGAAGGCAGCCAAGGACGCGCCGGCGAAGGGCATCGTGATCGAAGCCCGGCTCGACCGCGGCCGCGGTCCCGTGGCCACTATCCTGGTCCAGTCGGGCACCCTGAAGCGAGGTGACATCCTTCTCGCCGGCTCCGTGTTCGGTCGCGTGCGCTCGATGCTCGACGAAGCAGGGCATGCCGTCGAGACCGCCGGGCCGTCCATCCCGGTGGAGATTCAGGGCCTGTCGGACGTGCCGCAGGCCGGCGCCGAAGTGCTGGTGCTGGGCGACGAGCGCAAGGCGCGCGAGATCGCGCTGTTCCGGCAGGGCAAGTTCCGCGACGTGAAGCTGGCGAAGCAGCAGGCTTCAAACCTCGAAAACATGTTTAGCCAGGTCGGCGAGGCGGGCGCGAAGACGCTGTCGCTGATCGTCAAGGCCGACGTGCAGGGTTCCTACGAGGCGCTGGCGCATGCGCTGGCCAAGCTGTCCACGGAAGAAGTGAAGATCAACATCGTGCATTGCGCGGTGGGCGGCATTACCGAATCCGACGTCAACCTGGCGCTGGCTTCGAAGGCCGTGATCGTGGGCTTCAATACGCGGGCCGACGGCATGGCACGCAAGCTCGCAGAGTCTTCCGGCGTCGACATCCGCTACTACAACATCATTTACGAAGCGGTTGACGAGATCAAGGCGGCGCTCGGCGGCATGTTGTCGCCCGAGAAGAAAGAAAGCATCCTCGGGCTGGTCGAAATCCGCCAAGTGTTCAAGATCTCCAAGGTGGGCACGGTGGCGGGTTGTTACGTGCTCGACGGCCTGGTGCGCCGTTCGGCCAAGGTGCGTCTGCTGCGCGACAACGTGGTCATCTACGACGGCGAACTCGATTCCCTCAAGCGCTTCAAGGACGATGTGCGCGAGGTCAAGGCCAGCTTCGAATGCGGCCTATCGGTGCGCGGCTACGATGACCTGAAAGTCGGCGACCAGCTCGAAGCGTATGAGGTCGTCGAGGTCGCCCGAACCTTATAGGCCTCGGAGACGAGGACTGAGGACGCAGGACTCGGGACTGAGAGGGTTCCTCTTGAGTCCTCAGCCCTTAGTCTTCAGCCCTCAGTCCTGGCGTCTCATTCCATGCCCCGCGAACATCCCCGCGCGCGCCGCATTGCCGAGCAGATCCAGCGCGAACTCGCGGACCTGATCCGGCTGGAGGTTAAGGACCCGCGCGTCGGCATGGTCACGCTCACGGAAGTCGAGGTGTCCCGTGACCTGTCCCATGCCAAGGTCTACTTCACTCTGCTGGGCGACGCGGAGCGCCTGGCCGAAACCGCTGAAGGGCTGGCGCGCGCGGCGGGCTTCCTGCGCAGAGAACTGAGCCACCGCCTGCAATTGCGGATCGTTCCCGAACTGCATTTTGCGCATGATGCTTCGGTCGAGCGCGGCATGCAGCTGTCCCAGCTGATCGACCGCGCTGTCGCCGCCGACACCAGCATGGCGGCGCAGGCGGCATCGCCACCGCGCCGCCGCCGCACCAAGACCTGAGTCGATCATGCGCCATGTCGGCGTGCCGGTGGACGGCGTGCTCCTGCTCGACAAGCCCGTTGGCATCACCTCGAACGCCGCGCTGCAGCGAGCGAAGCGTGCCGCTGGCGCGGCCCGCGCCGGTCATATCGGCACCCTCGATCCGCTGGCCTCCGGGCTGCTGCCGATCTGCTTCGGGGAGGCCACCAAGTTCTCGCAAGGCCTGACCGATGCGGACAAAACCTACCGGGCGGTGATCCGGCTGGGGCAGTGCACGACCACTGCCGATGCGGAGGGCGAAGTGATCGCCGAAGCACCGGTGACCGCCGATGAGGCCACCGTGCGGGCTGTCGTTGCGTCCCTGGAGGGCCGCATGGAGCAGATGCCGCCGATGCACAGCGCGGTGAAGCACCAGGGCAAGCCGCTCTATGCCTATGCGCGGGCCGGGACGACGGTCCCCCGGGCGCCGCGCCCGATCACGATCCACGAGATCGCCTTGGAGGCCTGCGCGCTGCCGCTGGCGACCGTGCGGGTCCGCTGCAGCAAAGGCACCTACATCCGGACACTGGCCGAGACATTGGGCGAGCGACTAGGCTGTGGCGCGCATCTTGCCGGCCTGCGTCGCCTGGCCGTGGGCGGGCTGGCCCTAGACGGGGCCCTGACGCTGGCGGAGTGGGAAGCGCTGGCACCCCCCGCCCGGGTAGGGCAACTGTTGGCCCCGGACCGTCTGGTGGCCTCCCTGCCCAGGATCGCACTGGATGCCCCGCTGACGGCGCGTTTTCGGCAGGGGCAAACGGTGCCGGCCGGCGCGGTGCTGGCGGAAGGCGTCAGCAGCCGGGTTTATGCAGCGCTGGACGGAACCTTTCTCGGACTCGGCGTGCAGGTGCCAGACGGCTACCTCAAGCCGCAGCGCCTGGTGGCGACCGCCCCGGAACCGGTGCCGCCGGATTTCGCGGCCGCCCAAAATGGTGAAACTGCTTGAAAAACCGATACTTCCGCGTGTAGAATACGCGCCTTTTTGCGGAGACCAGAATGTCGATCACGACCGGCCAAAAAGCCCAGATCGTCAAGGACTTCCAGCGGGCCCAGGCTGATACCGGGTCGCCGGAAGTACAGATTGCGTTGCTGACGGCGCGCATCACCGACCTGACCGATCATTTCAAAACCCACGTCAAAGACCACCATTCCCGCCGCGGCCTGCTGCGGCTGGTGAGCCAGCGCCGCAAGCTGCTGGATTACCTCAAGCGCAACGACGCGGACAAGTACCGTGCGGTGATTGACCGCCTCGGGCTGCGCAAGTAAGCCACCGCGCAAACCCGGCGAGCAAGAGGACACCCGCAGCATGAAGGGGCTTGAACACCGGATTGCCGATTGAACCCTGCATGGCCGCCCGGACCGACCGTCCGCGCGGCCATCGCTGTTTCTGGGGGCGCGCAGCCTCGTGTAGCGCTGCACGGCCCGATTCGAACCTGCGTATCTGCCGTATCTGCCAATACTGAATTTCGCTGAAATCCGCTGAAATCCGAACCTGAGGAATTATTGTGAATCCGATCAAGAAAAGCATGCAGTGGGGCCGTCACCGGCTGACCTTGGAGACGGGCGAAATCGCGCGCCAGGCGAGCGGGGCCGTGCTCGTCAACATGGAAGACACCGTGGTGCTGTGCACCGTGGTCGGCAAGAAGAATGCCGACGCCGCGAAGGATTTTCTGCCGCTGACGGTGGACTATCAGGAACGCACCTACGCCGCCGGCAAGATCCCCGGCGGCTTTTTCAAGCGTGAAGGTCGTCCGTCGGAGAAGGAAATCCTGACCTCGCGCCTGATCGACCGCCCGATCCGCCCCTTGTTTCCGGACGGGTTCTACAACGAAGTGCAGGTGGTGGCGACGGTCATGTCGTCGAACAACGAGATCGACTCCGACATCCTGGCAATGATCGGCACCTCAGCGGCGCTGGCACTGTCAGGTCTCCCGTTCAACGGCCCCATCGGGGCGGCGCGCGTCGGCTATGCCGACGGCCAGTACATCCTCAACCCCACCGCCTCGGAACTGAAGCAGAGCGACCTCGACCTGGTGGTCGCCGGCACCGAGCAGGCCGTGCTGATGGTTGAAAGCGAAGCCAACGAACTCCCTGAAGACGTCATGCTGGGCGCGGTGGTGTTCGGCCACGAGCAGATGCAGGCCGTGATCGAACTGATCCACCAGCTTGCGGACGAAGCGAACAACCCGTCCTGGGACTGGGCGCCGGCCGCGAAAGACGAAGCGCTGGCTTCACGCATTGCCGGCATCGCCGAAAGCGACCTCAACGCCGCTTTCCAGATCAAGGAAAAGCAGGCCCGCACGCACGCGATCGACGCTATCTGGAAGCGCGTGTTCACGGAAGTGGGCGTCGGCACGGTAGGCGGCCCCGCCGCCAACCCGGTCAAGGAAATCTGCTTCGCGCTGGAATCCAAGATCGTCCGCGGCCAGATCCTGAACGGCGAACCGCGCATCGACGGCCGCGACACCCGCACGGTGCGCCCGATCACCATCCGCACCGGCCTGCTGCCGCGCACCCACGGCTCCGCGCTGTTCACGCGCGGCGAGACGCAAGCGATGGTCGTCGCCACGCTGGGCACGACGCGCGACGAGCAGCGCATCGACGCGCTGATGGGCGAATACACCGACCGCTTCATGCTTCACTACAACATGCCTCCCTACGCGACCGGCGAAACCGGCCGGGTCGGCTCGCCCAAGCGCCGGGAAATCGGCCACGGGCGGCTGGCGAAACGCGCACTGCTGGCCGTGCTGCCGACGCCGGAAGAATTCAGCTACTCGCTGCGCCTGGTTTCCGAAGTCACGGAATCCAACGGTTCGAGCTCGATGGCCTCGGTGTGCGGCGGCTGTCTCGCGCTGATGGATGCCGGCGTGCCGTTGAAGGCGCACGTGGCGGGCATCGCCATGGGCCTGATCAAGGAAGGCAACCGCTTCGCGGTGCTGTCGGACATCCTCGGTGACGAGGACCACCTCGGCGACATGGACTTCAAGGTGGCCGGCACCGACGCCGGGATCACCGCGCTGCAGATGGACATCAAGATCGAGGGCATCACCAAGGAAATCATGCATGCCGCGCTCCTTCAGGCGCGCGAAGGCCGGCTGCATATCCTCGACCGGATGAAGACCTCACTGGACGGCGCCCGCACCGAGATCTCGGCTTACGCGCCGCGCATGATCGTGATGAAGATCAATCCGCAGAAGATCCGCGACGTCATTGGCAAGGGCGGCGCAGTCATCCGTGCGCTGACCGAGGAAACCGGGACGTCGATCGACATTCAGGACGACGGCACCGTCACCATCGCGTGCGTGTCGCCTGAGGGCGGCGAGCTGGCGAAGAAACGCATCGAGGAAATCACCGCGGACGTCGAAGTGGGCCGTGTCTACGACGGCACCGTGCTGAAGCTGCTCGATTTTGGCGCCATCGTGAGCGTGCTGCCGGGCCGCGACGGTCTGCTCCACATCTCGCAGATCGCCAACGAACGCGTCAACGCGGTGGCGGACCATCTCAAGGAAGGCCAAGCCGTGCGCGTGAAGGTGCTGGAGGCCGACGAGAAGGGCCGTCTGCGCCTGTCCATGAAGGCGGTGGGCGGCGATGCGCCCGCACCGGCACCGGCGGTGGCAGTGGCTGCGGCGCCGGCTGAAGTGACCCCGTAAGCATCCAGTTACAGCAACAATGAAAAAGGGCAGCCAAGGCTGCCCTTTTTTACGTCCTGAGCGGCTCGCCCAGCTTGTTTTTAGTGTGACGTGAAAGCCTGCTATTTGGCCAATTGCTTTTCCCGCAGTTCGTCCAGGGTCTTGCAGTCGATGCATAGCGTCGCGGTGGGGCGCGCTTCGAGCCGCTTGAAGCCGATCTCGACCCCGCAACTCTCGCAGTAGCCGTAATCGCCGGCATCGATGCGGCCGATCGTCTCGTCGATCTTCTTGATCAGCTTGCGTTCCCGGTCGCGGTTGCGCAGCTCGAGCGACATATCGGATTCCTGGCTCGCCCTGTCATTGGGGTCGGCGAATACGGTCGCTTCGTCCTGCATCGTGTGCACGGTGCGGTCGATATCCTGGCCCAGTTCGCGCTTCATTTCCTCCAGCATGCCGCGGAAGTACGCGAACTGGCGCGCGTTCATATACTCTTCCTTGCCCTTGGGTTTGTAGGGCGGGTAAGCCTTGTGCAATTCGGTCGCCATGAGGGGTGGCCTGACTTTCAAAAAGGCGCTTTTATATCAGCTATGTGCGCCACTCGCAAGGCGCGAATCCCGGGCCCGGCGGAAGCGCCCAATTCATTGATTTTTCAGGGGCTGCGCGCTATAGTGTGTAGCATTACGAGTCGGTTCGCGGGCGCCTGCGGGTTTCTTTCGGCGCACGCTTGATCGCAAGCGTTCCGTTCTGTGGCCATAAGTCTATTCGGCGCCTGTTTGGCCCGCTGGCCCGCTGGCCCGCTGGCCTGAGGGCGAAAGGCAGCGAAGTGCCCGTAGCTCAACCGGATAGAGCACCGGCCTTCTAAGCCGGCGGTTGCAGGTTCGATTCCTGTCGGGCACGCCAGTATCATCCGTATTATTCTGCTTTCAATGGTGGCTGTAGCTCAGCTGGTAGAGTCCCGGATTGTGATTCCGGTTGTCGCGGGTTCGAGTCCCGTCAGCCACCCCAAATTCCTGTTTCCGTTTCCCTTACCGTCGGCCGGCAGCGCAGGCGCATTCTGCCTGCGCGCAGGGCCTTACCGGCATTGTCCGAGGCGCCAGACCACGGCATCAGGAGGAGTTCGATGAAGATCACGCACATCCAGTCTCAGGTCGTGGTGCTGCCGGGCGAGGAGCCGTTGGCTGGCGGTCCTGCTTCGCCCAAGGACACCAAGAATTTCGTGACCTTGCGCATTGGCACGGACGCCGGCATCGAGGGGCTCGGCGTGACCTTCTTCGGCGGAGCCCTGACCGGCACCCTGAAAAGCGCCGTGGACGAACTGGGTGCGCTGACCATCGGCGAGGATCCTCTGCGCATCGAGGCGATCGTGCACAAGCTGCGCACGGCGGCCGGCAACAGCGCGGGGCCTGGCGGCATTTTCACGCTGGCGCTGTCCGCCATCGACATCGCGCTGTGGGACATCAAGGGCAAAGCTTTCAACCTGCCGCTCGCGCGCCTGCTCGGCGGCTACCGGGACCGCGTGCCTACGTATGCGAGCGGTGCGCTGATGCGCGGCTTTCCGCTCGATCACACGGTCAGGGCCGCGAAGACGCTGGTGGACAAGGGTTTCCGGCAGATGAAAACGCAGCTCGCGCTGCCCGGCGATACCAACCCGGCGCGTGAGATCGACCACATCCGGCGCGTGCGCGAGGCGGTGGGACCGGAAATCGATCTCATGTGCGACATCAACCAGCGCTGGGGCGTGCACCAGGCGATCGACATCGGCAGCCGGATCGCGGACGTGGGCCTGTTCTGGCTGGAGGACGTGACGACGCACGACGATTATCAGGGTCTCGCCCGCGTGACCAAGGCGCTGTCGACGCCGGTGGCGGGCGGTGAGTACGTCTACGGCATCGCACCGTTCCGGCAGATGATGGAAGCGGGCTCGGTGGATATCGTGATGATCGACGTGCTGCGCGCAGGCGGCATCACGCAGTGGATGAAGATCGCCGGGATGGCCGAGGCGTTCAATCTCCCGGTGGTGAACCACCTTTATCCAGAAGTTTCCGTGCACCTCGTGTCGGCGATCCCGCACGGCCTCACGGTCGAGTACATGCCGTGGTCCCTGAAGCTGTACAAGCAGGGACCGGCGATCGAGAAGGGACAACTCGTGGTGCCGGACCGCCCGGGGCTGGGTCTTGAATTCGATCCGGACACGCTGGCCCGTTACGGCGTCCGCGGCTGACGCGCGTGGGTAGCAGCGCGGCTCAGCGCTTGTGCTTGAGCAGCCGCTGCTTTTCGCGCTGCCAGTCGCGTTCCCTGGCGGTATCGCGCTTGTCGTGTTGTTTCTTGCCCTTGGCCAGTCCGATTTCGAGCTTGATGCGTCCACGCGAGTAATGCAGATCGAGCGGCAACAGCGTATAGCCGGCCTGCTGGACCGCGCCGATCAGGCGCTGGATTTCCTCGGCATGGAGCAAGAGCTTGCGCGTGCGCACGGGGTCCGGCGTGACGTGCAGGGAGGCCGTCGGGAGCGGGCTGATGTGCGCCCCGATCAAAAACAGTTCCTCGCGGCGCACCACCACGTAGGCTTCCTTCAGTTGCGCGCGCCCGGCCCGGATCGCCTTCACCTCCCAGCCCTCGAGGACGATGCCGCCCTCGAACCGCTGTTCGACGAAGTAGTCGTGAAACGCCTTCTTGTTTTGCGCGATGCTCATGGCGGGACCGGGATTCTAGCAGCGCGCCGCGTGTGGCCCGCGCACGGGGCGCGCCGTGGCTGAAGTCAGTCGCACCGTGCTCGTCGGCCACCCGGCGGCGCGCATGTTCGAACTGGTCGACGGCGTCGAGGACTACCCCCTGTTCCTGCCGTGGTGCGGCGGATCCTCGGTGGAGGCGCGCGACGACACGATCACCCGGGCCACCGTGCAGATCGCCGTCCATGGCGTGAAGACGAGTTTCAGCACGGCCAATGCCAAGCACTTTCCGGAATCGATACAGCTCACGCTGGTGTCGGGACCGTTCCGTTCGCTCGACGGCGAGTGGCGCTTTACCGACCTGGGCGGCACTGGATGCCGGGTGGAATTCAGCCTGCGCTACCAGTTTGCGAGCCGCCTCCTGGAGCGCGCGGTCGGCCCGGTCTTTGGGCGCATCGCCGCCTCGCTGGTGGATGCGTTCGTGCAGCGAGCGGACAAGCTATACGGCGGAGGCTAGGGCGTGCGGGTGGAACTCATCCACGCGGCAGAGGCCGGTGTAACGCGACTGGTGATCGAGGTTGCGGAAGGCACCACGCTGCAGCAGGCGATAAGGCTGTCAGGGGTGCTGGAACGCCATCCGGCGCTGGACCCGTCCTGCGTCCTGCACGCCAGCGTCCACGGCGAGCGCCGCAGGCCCGACGCGCGCCTGGAGGAAGGCGACCGGATCGAACTGTGCCGGCCGCTGCGGGTGGACCCCAAGGAGGCCCGCCGGCGCCGTGCCGGCAAGCGCCCCTAGCCGGGTTTTACTTGCACCACGTCTGGACGGACTTGCGGGCCTGGTCGATTTCGGCCGGGCGTTCGCTGTCCGTCAGAATCGTGCGTTCACCGGTCTTGGGATCGAACTTGCCCATGCGCTGACCGCCTTCCAGCGCCTTCAGCTGGGATTGCGACTGTTCGCACTGGCGGCGGCGGTCATCCGCTTCCGCCTTGTCCTTCGTCGCCTTGGCATCGTTTTCCTGGCGCTCGTTCTGCCGTTTGCGGAAGTCGGCCTCCTGCTCGGCCACCGATTTGTTCGCCGCTGCCGGAGCGGGGGATGCAGCACCGCCCGCGGAGGGCGTGCCCACGCCGCTCTTCATGATCTTGCGGACCTCGGTGGTGCCGGGCGGGCACTGGTTGGCGAATTCCTTGCGGCCCTTGGCGTCCACGCATTCCAGAATCTGTGCCGTGGCCACGCCGCTGAAGAGGGCAATGAAGAGTGCCGCCGCCAGTGCGGGGTGCCAGGCCGTGTTGCTTGTCTTGGTGGATTTCATCATGCTACCGCCTGTTTTAATGCTGGGAGACGCTGAGAATGCACTGCGTTTTGCGAACCTTTTGCGGTCCATTGGACGCTGATTCCGGGCATCCGTTCCCGCCACCGCACGGGCAGCAGGATAACGAGTTAAATCCTGCCTGCGCAAGGGCTTAACGCACGGGCTGCGTTGTCCGTTTACGGAGGTATCCGTATAATGCGCGCTTTGCGAAGGAACCGCGCATGCGCCTGCTGCAGAAGGCTCTGACCTTCGACGACGTTCTGCTGGTCCCCGCCCACTCCAAAGTCCTGCCGCGCGACGTAAGTCTGAAGACCCGGCTCACCCGCGCCATCACGCTCAATATCCCGCTGGTGTCCGCCGCCATGGACACCGTGACGGAATCCCGCCTGGCGATCGCCATCGCCCAGGAAGGCGGCCTCGGCATCATCCACAAGAACATGACGCCGCGCGCGCAGGCGGCCGAAGTGTTGAAGGTCAAGCGCTTCGAAAGCGGGGTGGTCAAGGATCCGATCACCATCTCGCCCAGCCTGACCGTCCGCGATGTCCTGAACCTGACCCGGCAGCACCGCATTTCCGGCCTGCCCGTCATCGACGGCGCCGGCAAGGTCGTCGGCATCGTCACCAACCGCGACCTCCGCTTCGAAACCAACCTTGACCAGCCGGTGCGCAACATCATGACGCCGCGCGAGCGCCTGATCACGGTGCGCGAAGGCGCAAGCCGCGAGGAAGCCAAGAGCCTGATGCACAAGCACCGCCTGGAGCGCGTGTTGGTGATTGGCAAGAACTTCGAGCTGCGCGGCCTGATCACCGTCAAGGACATCCTCAAATCGAGCGAGCACCCGGACGCCTGCAAGGACAAGCTGGGGCGTTTGCGCGTGGGCGCTGCCATCGGCGTCGGCGAGGGCACGGAAGAGCGTGCGGACATGCTCATCGAGGCAGGTGTCGACGTCATCGTGGTTGATACGGCACACGGGCACGCACAGGGCGTGATCGACCGCGTGCGGTGGGTCAAGCGCAAATATGTGAAGACGCAGGTCATCGGCGGCAACATCGCCACGGCGGCCGCGGCGAAGGCGCTGGTAGATGCGGGGGCAGACGGCGTCAAGGTGGGTATCGGCCCCGGCTCGATCTGCACCACGCGCATTGTGGCCGGCGTGGGTGTGCCTCAGATCACCGCGGTGGCCAATGTCGCCAAGGCGCTGGCAAAGATGGACGTGCCGCTGATCGCGGACGGCGGCATCCGCTACTCGGGCGATATCGCCAAGGCGCTTGCAGCGGGCGCGCATACGGCCATGATCGGCAGCCTGTTCGCCGGCACCGAGGAGGCGCCCGGCGAGATCGAGCTTTACCAAGGGCGTTCTTATAAGTCTTACCGGGGTATGGGCTCGCTCGGCGCCATGCAACTGGGCGCGGCCGATCGCTATTTTCAGGATGCGGAGGAAGGCACCGAGAAACTGGTGCCGGAGGGCGTTGAGGGGCGTGTGCCCTACAAGGGCGGCGTGGTGCCGCTCGTCCACCAGTTGTGCGGCGGCCTGCGCGCGAGCATGGGCTACGTCGGCTGCGCGACGGTGGAGGAAGTCCGGCGTAAGGCGGAGTTCGTCGAGATCACCAGTGCCGGCATGCGCGAGTCGCACGTCCACGATGTGCAGATCACGAAGGAAGCACCCAATTACCGGGTTGAGTAGGCGGGATCGGGATACGCGGCATGCATGACAAGATCCTGATTCTCGATTTCGGCTCGCAGGTCACCCAGCTCATCGCGCGCCGGGTGCGCGAAGCGCAGGTCTACTGCGAAATCCATCCCTGCGATGTCTCCGATGCCTTCGTGCGCGACTTCGCGCCCAGGGGCGTGATCCTCTCCGGCAGCCATATGTCCGCCTACGAGGAGGCCACCGAACGCGCGCCGCAGGCCGTGTTCGAGCTGGGCGTGCCGGTGCTCGGCATCTGCTACGGCATGCAGACCATGGCGCAGCAACTCGGCGGCAAGGTCGAGGCCGGCAAAGTGCGCGAGTTCGGCTTCGCCGAGGTGCGCGCGCGCGGCCACACGCGGCTGTTCGACGGGATCGAGGACGTGCGTAATACGGAAGGGCATGGCCTGCTGAAGGTGTGGATGAGTCATGGCGACAAGGTCACCGCCATGCCGCCGGGCTTTACGTTGATGGCGTCCAACGAGGCCTGTCCGATCGCCGGCATGGCGGACGAGAAGCGCGGCTTCTACGCCGTACAGTTCCATCCGGAAGTCACGCATACGCGCAAGGGCAAACAGATCCTGCAGCGTTTCGTGCACGACATCTGCGGTTTGCACGGCGACTGGAACATGCCCGACTACGTCACCGAGGCTGTGGCGCGCATCCGCGAGCAGGTCGGCAAGGAGGAGGTGATCCTCGGTCTGTCCGGCGGCGTGGATTCATCGGTGGCGGCGGCGCTGATCCACAAGGCAATCGGCCCGCAACTCACCTGCGTGTTCGTCGATCACGGTCTGCTACGGCTGAACGAGGCCGCGCAAGTGATGGACACCTTCGCGCAGCACATGCAGGTCAAGGTCATTCACGTGGATGCCGCCGACGAGTTCTACACGGCGCTGTCCGGTGAGACCGATCCGGAACAGAAGCGCAAGATCATCGGCCGGCATTTCGTCGACATCTTCCAGCGCGAGTCCGCCAAGATTGCCAACGCGAAGTGGCTCGCACAGGGCACGATCTACCCCGACGTGATCGAATCCGCCGGCGCCAAGACCAAGAAGGCCACGACCATCAAGTCGCACCACAACGTCGGCGGCCTGCCGGACACGCTGCACCTGAAGCTGCTGGAACCGCTGCGGGAGCTGTTCAAGGACGAGGTCCGCGAACTGGGCCTGGCGCTGGGACTTCCACGGGAGATGGTGTTCCGCCATCCCTTCCCGGGACCGGGGCTGGGCGTGCGCATCCTCGGCGAAGTGAAGCGCGACTACGCGGCGCTGCTGCAGCGCGCGGACGCTATCTTCATCGACGAGCTGCGCAAGGCCGTCGATGACGACGGCACTTCCTGGTACGACAAGACCGCGCAGGCTTTCGCGGTGTTCCTGCCGGTGAAATCCGTCGGCGTGATGGGCGACGGCCGCACCTACGAATTCGTCGTGGCGCTGCGGGCGGTGCAGACCTCGGACTTCATGACGGCGGACTGGGCACCGCTGCCGCACGACCTGCTGGGGCGCGTGTCGAGCCGCATCATCAACGAGGTGCGCGGGATCAATCGGGTTACGTATGATATTTCGAGTAAACCGCCTGCTACGATTGAGTGGGAGTGACGTCCCTCAGTCGTCAGCTCGCGCAATGGGTGGCGCATCTGAGATACGAGGACCTGCCGCCGCCGGTCATAGACCGCGTCAAGGGCGTCACGCTGCATTGCCTGTCGTCCATCCTGCTCGGCTCGCGAACCAAGCCCGCCCGGGATGCCCACGACCTCATCAACGAGGAAGAGGCGGGCGTGCAGAACGGCGCCACCATCATGGTGTACGGCGGCAAGGTCACGCGGGGCGGCGCAGCGTTCGTCAATTCCGAAATGGCGTTCTCCGGTGGCAAGTGGGACACCTTCCGCATGTTGATGCATCCGGGCACGAGCGTGATCCCTGGCGCCTTTGCGGCTGCGGAGGCCACCGGTGCTTCCGGCAAGGAGTTCATCACCGCCGTCGCGGCGGCCTATGAAGTGATGGAGCGGATGGCGGCGGACGTTATTCCGACGCTGATGGCGCGGGGGTTCCATGCAAGTCCGGTCTTCGGCATTTTCGGCTCCGCGATCGCCATCGCGAAGCTCTTCAAGCTCGATGAAGAACAGACCAACAGCGCGATCGCGCTGTGCGTCAGCATGGCTGGTGGCAACCTCGAAGGCGCGCGCAGTGGCGGTCGCGCGTTGCGGGAGGGGGCCGCGGTGCGCAACGCGATGATAGCGGTCGCCCTGGCGCGGCAGGGGCATGTCGGGGGTGAGACGACCCTGGAAGGCGAAGCCGGCTTCTATCATGCCTTCGTCGGCAACAACCGCGGCGAGCTGACCTACAGCTTCGACGGCAAGATCAAGACGGACCTCGCGGCGATCGCCAAGGGCCTGGGATCGGAATGGCTGATGCTGGAGACCCATTACCGCATCTATTCCATCTCCGGCTACAACATCGCCCACGTCGAGCTGACTGCGAAGCTGTGCAAGGACCGCGACATCCGCTACGAAGACATCGACCGCATCGAAGCGCTGGTCAACTGGCTGGAAACGCAGTATCCGAGTCCGGCGTTCCCGGTCCGCCGGGAAGACCAGATTCACAAGCCGGGCAGCACCTCGTATTACCTGGCCTGCGCTGCCGTGACCCGCGACTTCCCGATGTTGCGCGAATGGGCGCCGCAGACCGCCAGCGCGGGGGATCCGCCGGAGGCGCTGGAACTCCTGAAGCGCGTGACGATCATCCCGACCCACGAAATGACGCTGTTCGGGCCGCGTATCACGATCTATCTGAAGAACGGCAAGAGCCACACGGTGCAGGGCACCGGCCGCGAGTTCATCTGGGACTTTGACGAGCAGGCGAATCGCATCCGGCCGATCACGTCCGGGTTGCCGATTCCCGCACCGCAATTCGAGGCGATCATCGAGGGTTGCCGGAACCTCGATCAGCAAAAACGCGCGGACGCGCTCGTCAAGTTGATGTTGAAATAGGCTCGCTGCGCGGGTCCCGTAGACTAACAAGCAATAAAACAACGGTTCACGGAGCACGGAAAGCTCCACATGTCATGAAACTTCATATCACCCCCGGCTCACCTTACTCGCGGATCGTGCGCATGGTGATCATCGAGAAAGGGCTGCAAAGCCGGGTCGACATCATTGCCGCCCAGACGCGCCTTGCGGACAGTCCGTACTACCGCATCAATCCGTCGGGTCGCGTCCCCTATCTGATCCGTGACGACGGCGTCGGCCTGGAAGAGTCCGCGGCCATTTGCGCCTACCTCGATCAACTCGATGGCCAGCCGGTGTTCAATCTCCCCGTGGGAGATCAGGAATGGGAGGCGCGCCGGCTCGAAGGACTGGCGAGAAGCCTGCTGGACGGGCTCGCCGTCTCGGTCCGCGAACGGGGCCGGCCGCCGCAGGAGCGCTCGCCTACGGTGCTGCTGCACGAAGCGCACCGCAGCTGGCGGATGGTCGATCTGTGGGAGCGGGAACACGGCCATGAGTTGATGGGCGGAGCACTGAACATGATCCAGATCACGCTTGCCTGCGCGCTTGGTTTCGGCGTCCGGCTTCCCGATTTTCAGTGGCGTCCCGGGCACCCCGGATTAGCAGGCTGGTTCGATCGCATTGCCGCGCGCCCGTCGTTCGTGGCGACCATGCCACCAGTCAATCGCGCCACCCAGCCATAATCGAACCGCAATGACTGACGAGAACTTCATGCGGGAAGCCCTGAGGCTGGCGGAGGAGGCGCGAGTCCACGGCGAAGTGCCGGTGGGCGCCGTGGTCGTGAAAGACGGCGCGATCATCGGCCGCGGCTACAACCACCCGATTTCCGCGCACGACCCCACGGCGCACGCCGAAATCGTCGCCCTGCGGGATGCTGCGACGCGTCTGGGTAACTACCGGCTCACCGACTGCGAATTGTTCGTCACGCTGGAACCCTGCGCGATGTGCGGCGGCGCGATCCAGCATGCGCGCATCTCACGGATTGTGTACGGCGCGACGGACCCAAAGACCGGCGCTTGCGGCAGTGTGGTCAATCTCTTCGCCGAAACGCGGTTGAACCACCATGCAAAAGTGGAGCAGGGCGTGCTGGCCGCGGAGTGCGGCGCGATGCTGTCGGACTTTTTCGCTGCGCGGCGGCGGGCGGCGGGCTGACGATGCGCATTCACGTGAACCTTGCTGACCAGCGCCTCGATCTGTTCGACGACGCGGACCTCCTCGTGAAGTCCTACCCGGTCTCCACTGCGAAAAACGGCGCCGGCGAGCGCAACGGCAGCAATTGCACGCCGCGCGGCCGCCACATCGTGCGCGCCAGGATCGGCGCCGGACAGCCGCCGAATACGGTGTTCGTGCGCCGCCGGCCGACCGGGGAGACTTACCACCCGGATCTGGCCGAGCGTCACCCGAATCGGGACTGGATCCTGTCCCGCATCCTCTGGCTGTCGGGCTGCGAACCCGGCGTCAACCGGCTGGGCGATGTGGACACCATGCGGCGCTACATCTACATCCATGGCAGCCCGGATACGGCCGAGATGGGCCGTCCGGGCTCGATCGGCTGCATACGCATGCGGAATCAGGATGTTATGGACCTGTTCGAGCGGGTGCCGCCCGGCACGCCGGTGGAGATCGCGGAAACCTGAGCTGCCGGGGGCTTGCGCAATGCACGATCGGTGCTGACCCTTTGCTCTAATTGCCTAATTCAATGCCTGTTTTGGCCACACCCTGAATTTGTGCATTGCGCCATTTTCTTGTAAATTCGCGGCACTTTTGGCCTTACAGGAACGTGCTTTCATGCAGAATCAGCGGCTTGCGAACAAGGTTGCGATCATCACCGGCGCTGGGCGCGGCATCGGCCAGGCCACCGCGCTGAAGTTCGCGCAGGAAGGCGCCAAGGTCGCCGTGGCGGACGTGTCGCCCGAGTGGATCAGCGAGACGGTCGAACTGGTGACCAAGGCCGGCGGCATCGCCAAGGGCTACCTCGCCGACGTGCGCAAGATCGACACGCTGAAGACGATGGTCGATGACCTCGTGGCCACCTGGGGCAGCGTCGACGTGCTGGTGAACAACGCCGGCATCGTGCGCGATGCCCAGTTCAAGAACATGTCGGAAGAGCAGTTCGACAGCGTCATCGAGATCAACCTCAAGGGTGTCTTCAACGCTACCCGCGCGGTGGTTGACCAGATGCTGAAGCAGCAGTCCGGCGTGATTCTCAACGCGTCGTCGATCGTCGGCCTCTACGGTAATTTCGGGCAGACCAACTACGCGGCGAGCAAGTTTGGCGTGATCGGCATGGTCAAGACCTGGGCGCGGGAACTGGGTCGCAAGGGCATCCGGGTCAACGCCGTCTGCCCCGGCTTCATCGGCACCCCGATCCTGCAGTCGATGCCCGAAAAGGTGCTGCGGACGCTGGAGGAACGGGTTCCCATGGGCCGACTGGGCCGTCCGGAGGAAGTTGCCAACACCTTCGCCTTCCTGGCGTCCGACGAAGCGAGCTACATCAATGGCGCCGTGATCGAGGTCAGCGGCGGTCTGATCTGCTGAACGCAGATCGTTGGAACGGAAAGCCGCCCGCGGGCGGCTTTTTTATTTCCCGGCGAGTAAACGGGTGATAGCGGCGGCGTAAGGCGCACGCGCGACCCCGCGCTCCGTGATGAGCGCGGTCACCAGCGCGGCGGGTGTCACATCGAATACCGGATTGCGCACGGGCACATCTTCCGGTGCCCAGCGTTCGGTGCCGTAGCCGGCGACTTCCTCGCGGCCGCGCTCCTCAATGGGAATCGCGGCCCCCGATGCGATGGAGGGGTCGATCGTCGAGCAGGGCGCGGCCACATAGAACGGCACGGCGTGGCGCTGGGCCATGACCGCGAGCGGGTAGGTGCCGACCTTGTTGGCGACGTCGCCATTGGCGGCCACGCGGTCGGCGCCCACGATGATCGCATCCACCTCGCCGCGCGCCAGGAGTGAAGCCGCGGCCACGTCCGCGATCAGCGTCACCGCTATGCCATCCTGCTGCAGTTCCCACGCGGTCAGCCGCGCGCCCTGCAGGAAGGGGCGGGTTTCATCGGCGATCACCGCGATCTTCTTGCCGGCTTCCACCGCGGAGCGGATCACGCCCAGCGCGGTGCCATGGCCGGCGGTGGCGAGCGCGCCGGCGTTGCAATGGGTCAGCACGCAGGCGGTATCGGGCAGCAGCGCAGCGCCGTGTGCGCCCATGCGGCGGTTCGTGGCGATATCCTCCGCGTGGATTACTTGCGCCTCAGCCAGCAAGGTCGGCGCGACCGCGCGATGCTGTGCTTCGGCGCGTTGCCAGGTCTCGCGCATGCGGGCGAGCGCCCAGAACAGGTTCACCGCAGTCGGGCGGCTGGCGGCGAGCACGGCAAAACCGGCTTCGAGGCCGGCTTTCAGTTCGGCAGGTGTCGCACGCAGGAATCGCTGGGCTTCGAGCGCTACGCCGTAGGCGGCGGCACAGCCGATGGCGGGCGCGCCGCGCACGACCATGGCGCGGATGGCGTCGGCGGTCGTGGCGGCACTGTCGCAGGCCACGAATTCCACTCGGTTGGGCAGGATGCGCTGGTCGAGCAGCTCCAGGCGGTTGTCGCGCCAGCGCAAAGTTTCGGCCAGGCCGCCAGGCTTTCGTTCCGCCATCAGATCACACGCTCGTTGCCGCCGTCGACGGGAATCTGCGCGCCGGTGGTCTTGGCAAACAACGGGCCGCACAACTCGGCGGCCAGTTCGGCGACATCGCGGCTGGTGACCTCGGTCTTCAGCACATTGCGGGTCTTGTACTGTTCGACGGTCAGGCCGTAATGCGCCGCGCGCGCTTCGAGCACGCCGCCGGCCCACAGCGCGGTGTCGAACACGGCATCCGGATGCAGAGTGTTCACGCGGATGCCGTCGCTCCCCCATTCGAGCGCGGCGACGCGCGCCACCTGGGTCAGCGCGGCCTTGGAGGCGGAGTAGGCGGCCGCGCCAAGACCAGGGGCGGGCACGTTCTTGGAGCCGATGACGACGACGCGCCCGCCGCACGGGGCCCGCTTCAGCAGCGGATGGCACTCGCGCAGCAGCATGAGATTGGCGTCGAGGTTGACCTGCATGACATGGCGCCAGGCAGTGTCCTCCAGGGTGGAGATGGGCGCGCCGCCCGGGAAAACACCGGCGTTGAGAATCAACAGATCGAGGCCGCCGTAGGCCATCACGGCGGCTTCCAGTGCGGCGGCCACCGCGGCGGGCGAGGTCACGTCGCAGACGATGCCGCGGAAGTCCTGGCGCTGGTGCAAGGTTTCGATCCCCGGGGCGAGATCCAGACCGACTACTGCCGCGCCACGCGCAAGTAGCGCCGCGACACAGGCCTTGCCGATGCCGGAGGCCGCACCGGTGACGAGCGCCACTTCGCCGGTGAAGACGGGCGGCTTGCCGGCCTTCTTCAGTTTGGCCTGTTCCAGGTCCCAGTATTCGACGTCGAAGATGTCCTTCGCCGGCAGGGCCTGATAGCCGCCGAGCAGCGTGGCCCGTTCGATGACGTCCATCGTATGGTTGTAGAGGTCGGCCACGATGCCTGCGTCCTTGGCGGAGCGGCCCAGCGTGGACATGCCGAGCTCGGGATCGAGGACGATGCGCGGCGCGGGGTCCAGCATGGCCTTGGGGGCTTTCGCCTGCGGGGCATGCGTGTCGAAGTAGGCGCGGTAGGCCGCGGCAAAGGCGTCGACCTCGCGTCCGAGCATGGGCACGCGCTTGGTGCGGATGACGTGATCCGGCGTGGCCGGCCCCTGCTGCGCAATGGCATGCAGGTCTGGCCGCCGGGCAAAGGCAAGCGCGCGGGCGTCGCGCTGCGTGGTCATCACCAGCGGGACACCGGCGCAGCGCGAGACCTGCTGCCGGAGTTCCGACAAGGCCAGGCGCTGCGGTGCGGGGGCTGCCGCGGCGGGCGCGGGTAGCCGCCACGCCCGCTGGCGGTCGAGGTACTGCTCCGCGAGATCGACCAATTCGATCATGCGTTCGTAGGACTCCCGCGCGGTCGCACCGAAGGAAAAGATGCCGTGCTTCAGCAGCACCATGCCGATGGTGTTCGGCCCCGCGTCGCGCGGAAAACGCTCGGCGCACAGGCGCGCAAGGTCGAAACCGGGCATCACGTACGGAATGACCACGACGCGGTCGCCGTAAAGCTCCGTGATGTGTTTCTCGCCGTCCGCGGTGTCGGTGATCGCGAGCACGGCATCGGAATGCGTGTGGTCCACATACTTGTGCGGCAGCAGGGCGTGCAGGATGGTTTCGACGGACGGCGCGGGTGCTGACGCGCGTGTGAGTTGCGTCGTCAGCTCGTTCACCATCTGCGGGTCGGAGAGTGCCGGCAGTTGCGCGAGCTTGAGCAAGTGCGGCAGGCGCACCGGAGAAAGTCCAGCCGCTTCGATGAATTCCAGATCCCAGCCGCTGCCCTTGACGTAGAGGATGTCCTCTTCCTCGCCGACGAGGTTGCGCTCGCGGATTTTCACCGAGGTGTTGCCGCCGCCGTGCAGCACCAGCGACTTGTCGCGTCCCAGCAGACGCGAGGTATAGACGCGCTGCGCGAGCTCGCCCGCGTGGCCGGCGGCTTCCGCGTCGTTCCAGAGACTTTTCATATTGCGGGGAGAGAGGAGAGAAGAAAGACGAGAGGCGGGAGAGGCGGGCAACGCGGTGCGCCGCATTATAATTTATGCATGCATGCGGATGACGAAGGATTTGCAGTGCGGCGGGTGGAATGGCGCACGGCCGGCGCGCAACTGGCGGCGATCCGCAGAGGCGTGTTCGTGGACGAGCAGCGCGTGCCGGAAGCGCTGGAGTGGGACGGCCTGGACGCGGCCTGCCTGCACGTGCTGGCCACGTCCACGAGCGGTGCGCCCATCGGCACCGGCCGCCTGCTCCCCGACGGTCATATCGGGCGCATGGCGGTGATCCGGGACTGGCGCGGGCGCGGTGTGGGGGGTGCGCTGCTCGCAGCCCTTGTGACCGCTGCGCGCGAGGCAGGTCATGCGCAGGCGCAGCTCAACGCCCAGGTGCACGCCCTGGGCTTCTACACGCGCTACGGTTTTGTTGCCGAGGGACCGGTGTTCGACGATGCCGGCATCCCGCACCGGGCGATGAGGTTGGTTTTCAACCAGCCGTAGCGGTTTCCGACGGAATGCTGTGGCTGGCGTGTGCCAGTAGCACTCCACCGGGGCCAAAAGTCCGTTCGTGGAATTCGGCGATGCCCGCATGCGGTACCAGCAGCACGCTGGAAGCGCGGGTGCCGTAGCCCTCTGAAACAATGAAGGGCGGGGCCAGCTGCCGTTCTCGCGCAAGTCCGACGCCGGTAGCGGGCAGGCCTTCGTCGGGCGGGATCGTGCGGCCATTCAGCGCATCGAACAGGCGGCCCACGATCTTGTCCTGAGCGGAGAGTGCCGCCGCTTCCCGCAGGCGGTCGATACCGGTCGTGACTTTGGGCCAGGGTGTGTCGAGCAGATGGTTGGACAGGCCGTGCACGCCCGGTTCGATCCGCCGGGGCGCGGCATCACGGTTCGAGACGAACCAGAGTTCCTCGCCGTCCTCCACCAGCAGACTGAAGCCGTTGTAGTCAGAGCCACTTGCGGCGATTGCACGGACGTAATCGCCGGCTGCGGTGTCCTCACGCAGAAAACCAGCGACCAGTTCGCCGCGCGAGCGGGGTGCCACGCTACGGCCACTGCCCTCCCGGTAATTGGTGACCGCCGCAAAGCGACCCAGGCGCGAGTAGCCCATCCAGGTGCCGCCCTGTTCGAGATCGCGGCCGGCAATGATGTCAGGCGCATCGGTCCACGGCGCTGCCGGCAGCGCCGGCCGGTCATAGCGTTCGTCGCGGTTGGCCGCCACCAGCAACCGGTAGCGGGGATCGGATTGGTAAGAGAACAGGATCAGGCACATGGCCCGAGCATACCCGACCGGTTCAGGGGCAGCCCGGGTGCTCGATCAGCGCCCGGTACTGGCCGTGCGCAAACACCAGCGGCGCATTGGCGTTATAGGCGAAGCGCAGCACATGGCCGATGAAGATGACGTGGTCGCCGGTGTAGTGCCGGATTTCGTTGCGGCATTCGAGGGTGGCCGCAGCGTCGGCCAGCAGCGGGATGCCGCCTTCGCCGGGTTGCCACGTCACTCCTTCGAACTTGTTCTGGATGGGCTTGCTGAAGCGAGTGGAGAGCGGAAGCTGCGAGCCGCACAGCACGTTGACGGCAAACAGCGGCGCCTGCAGGAACACCGGCAGGCTGGGCGAGTGCAGGGCAAGGCTCCACAGGATCAACGGCGGCGACAGCGACACCGAGCTGAAGGAATTGCAGGTGAGACCGATCGGCTGCCCGTCCGGGTTGACGGTGGTCACGACGGTCACGCCGGTGGGAAAGGTGCCCAGCGCGCGGCGGAATTCGCGCGTATCGAAGGGCGCTGGCGGCGTTTCAGGAGCGCTCACGTTATTTCATCTTTCACTGATTCGTATCAGCGAATCGGTGCCATTCTCACCCTATCCTTAGGGGAGAGGACCGGGGTGAGGGATTGAGCGTAGCGGCTGTCACTCATTGTGAAACGCTCAATGGCCGGGTGGTCAAATCGTCGGGTTTTCCGGCGGCAGGCCGAGCGCGACCTTGCCATAGCTGGCGGCGGCGATGTCCCAGGTCAGCGCGTAATGCCCGCCGGCCGCGTGAATGTCGCGGAAGGAGCGCTGGATCGGCCGGTCGTCGAATACCGACTCGCCGCCGCCTGCCTCGAACAGCAAGTCGACGGCGTGGATGCACAGCCGTGCCGCATAGGCGCCGTCGCGCCGCATGCGGGTCTTGTCCTCGACCGTGGGCACGCCGCCGGCTTCGGCGATACTTGTCACGTCGTCGCAGTTGCGGGTGAGCACCAGTGCGGCGGCGTCAATGGCGGCGGCCGCCTCCGCGAGCCGCACCTGCGTGGTGGCATAGTCGGCCATCCGCGTAGTCGTGTAGGTGGTAACGCGTGTGCGGGTGTCGCTGATGAAGAGTTCCAGCGCGCCTTGCGCGATGCCGAGCGCCGCCGCGGCGACTACATAGGGAAAGGTGTCGAACACGGGGATGCGGTAGAGCGCGCCGGGATTGACCGCCGCGCCCGGCGTGGTGCCGCCCTTCAGCGCATTGATAGCCACGCTGCGATGATCGGGCACGAAAACGTCCGCGACCTCGATGTCCTTGCTGCCGGTGCCCTTGAGGCCGGCGGCGAACCAGGTGTCGAGCGCGCGGTAGTCGCTTTTCGGCAGCAGGAACACCCGGAACTCGGAGACGCCGATGTCGTTCTCGGCGACGATGCCGCCCAGCAGGTTCCACGCGCAAGGGTCGATGCCGCTGGAAAACTTCCAGTGGCCGGAGAGACGGTAACCGCCGGGCACACGGGTGGCCTGGCCGGACGGAAACACCAGCGCGGAGCCGATCAGCGCATCAGGGGAGGCGTCCCACACCTCGGCCTGCGCCCGGGCCGGCCACATCGCCAGCATCCAGTGATGGTTCGCGAGGTTGGACAGCACCCAGGCGGTGGAGCCGCACGCGCGCCCGATGATGGCAGTGAGTTCCACCATCGCGCGGTAGGGCAGTTCGGCGCCGCCGACACGCCTGGGCTGCAGCATGCGGAACAGCCCGCTCGCGTGCAGGTCGGCGAGGGTGTCGTCGGGGATGCGCCGGAGTTCCTCCGTCGTCGTCGCCCGCGCCCGCAGCATGGGCAGCAGACGCTCGGCGCGTTCCTTGAGCTGGGCGTAGGTGGGAATGCTCATCGCACCCTCAGGATACGACTTTGGCGAGGCCGCCGCTTTTCACGGACTGGAAAATCGCCTCCAGCGCGGAGATATTCGCGATCATCTGTTCCTGCGGCACGGGGTAGGGTGCGCGGCCTTCTGCGGCGTCCGCGAACGCCTCCAGATTCGCGAGCACGTTCGGCGCGGGCGGATATTCTTTTGTCTCGCGCTTGCCGCCGCGAAAGCAGGTCGTCAGCGTCCAGCCGGTGGGCGCTTCCGGGTGCGTCTTGTCCCGCACCTCGATCCAGCCTTCGTTGCAGTAGACCGCGAAGCGGCCCTCGAAGGGCGTGGCGAGGATGGCGCTGATCAGCGCGTGGCCGCCGGTCTTGAAGGAGACGAGGATGGCGAGGGTGTCGCCGTTCGTGAGCTGGCTGCCCAGTTGCTTCACGCTGGCGTAGACATGATCAGCCTCGCCGAACACGCCGACCGACAGGTCGAGAAGATGGATGCCGGTGGCCGTCATCGGACCCGCCGGCGCTTCCTTGCCGGACAGCCGCCAGTTGTCCGCGGCGAGCGCCAGGAATTTGTCCTGGCTGAAGTTGGCCTCGACCTGCAGCGGCACGCCCAGCGCGCCGGATTTCACGACGCGCATCAGCTCGATGATCGGCGGTTCGAAACGCTTTTCGTGGCCGACGGCGAGCGCGACCTTGTTGGCATTGACCGCAGCGATCGCGCGCAGCACGTCGGCGCGGGTCATCGACAGCGGCTTTTCGCAGAACACGTGCTTGCCGGCGTTGGCCGCGGCGACGATCTGGTCGGTGTGCTGCGTATGCGGTGTGCACAGCACGACGCCCTGGATGGCCGGGTCGTTCAGCACCGCGGCGGTGTCAGTGACGACCTCGACCTGATGCTGGCGGGCGAAATCGGTGATGGACGCCGGGTTGATCTCCACCACCTTGGCGACATTGATCTTCGAACTGGTCTTGAGCAGCGGGACGATGATCTTGCCCCACCAGCCCATGCCGACAACGGCAACATTCAGCACTGCACTCTCCTGTCAGAGGACTATGACAACTTCACGCTGCTTTGGCGCCCTTGGCGATCGCCGCGTTTACGGCGGGCATGACTTTCTCGGCCATCAATTCCATCGAGCGCTTGCCGAGCTTGGGCTCGATCCAGTCATGGCATGCATACACCAGCGTGCCGAAGTCGCCGGTCTGCTCGCGGAAGGCGAGGATCTGGTCGACCACGCTGTTGACCGTGCCGGCCAGCACCAGTTTCTCCGTGACGTACTCGGGGGTGATCGCGGCATCGGGCATGCTCTGGTCGGATTTGAACAGATTGCCGCGGTTGCCGAAACCGACCAGCTTGCGGACGAGCTGCTTGAAATAAAAGTGGTAGGGGCCTTCCGCGCCGTGGCCGTAGCGCTTCGCGGTCGCCTCGTCGTCGGCGACGAAGATGCTCTTTGCGACCCGCCACTCGGAGGGCTGCGCCACCGCGCCGACGTTCTGGCGGCCCTCGGCGTATTTGGGCCAGTGCGAGGCCACCCATTCCGGCAGCAGGAAGTTTGCGGAGATCGGCTGCCAGCCGCGCTCGGCCATCGCCGTGACACCCTTGGAGAAGGGCGCGACCACGGTGCCGACGATGGGCGGATGCGGCTTCTGGTAGGGGCGCAGGATGAAGCCCTGGCCGATATCCGGAATCATCGTCTTGCCGGTCGTGACTTCCCAGAACTGGCCCTTGAGATCGTATGGCGGATCGCTGGCCCAGATCTTCAGCACCATGTCGATCGCCTCGACGAACATGGCGTTGCGGTCGCGGCCGAGGTTGCCGAACACCTCCGCGTCCGACATCAGGCCGCCGGGACTGATGCCCATGATGAAGCGGCCCTCCAGCATGTTGTCGAGCATCGCCACCTGCGCGGCGACGTTCGCCGGATGCGAGTTGGGCAGGTTGATGGTGCCCGTCCCGAGCTTGATGCGTTTCGTTTCGTGCGCGAGGCTGGCGAGAAACATCATGCAGGAGGTCACGGTCTCCGCAGCGTCCGTGACGTGTTCGCCGACGAAGGCTTCCTCGTAGCCGAGCTTGTCCGCGAGCAGGATGGCCTCCCGATCCTCCGCGAGCGAGAGCGGGTAGTGCTTGCCCGGCGGGTGGATCGGCATCATGAACGTGCTGAGTTTCATCGGGTGTTGCTCCTGCGGTGCGGCGGTGTCGTGAAGCGTGCGATCAATCGGCGGTGGCGCCGGCTTCCACAACGACCTTGCCCCATTTTTCCGTCTGCGCGGCGACGAACTGGGCGAATTCAGCGGGCGACTTGCTGACGATCACTTCGACGCCGGCAGTCGAGAGCCGCTGCTTCACGTCTTCCTGGTCCATCACCTTCAGCATGACGGCGAAGAGTTTGTTGACGATCGCAGGCGGCGTGCCTTTGGGCAGGAATACCCCCTGCCAGGAACCGCCGATCGATCCGGCGAAGCCGACTTCCAGCATCGTCGGCACGTCCGGCATCACGTTGGAACGTTTGGGCGAGGTGATCGCGAGCGCGCGCAGCCGCCCGGCCTTGACGAAGGTCACGGACGACGACAGCGTCACGAACATGAGCTGGGTCTCGCCGGCGAGCAGGCCGGTCACGGCAGGACCGGCGCCGCCCTTATACGGGATATGCGTCATCTTGAGCCCGGCCGCCCGGGTAAAGACCTCCATCTCGAGCCGGTTGGCGCTGCCGGGCCCGGGCGAGCCGAAATTGAGCTTGCCGGGATTGGCCTTGGCGTAGTCCACCAGTTCCTTGACGCTCTTGACTGGCAGCGTCGGATTGACGACCAGCGCGCCGGGCACGTCCACGACCTGGGTGACGGGGGTGAGGGACTTCGCGGGCTGATACGCAAACTTCGGGTACAGCGCTGGATTGATCGCCATGGTGCCGATGTTGCCGAGCAGCAGGGTATGGCCGTCGGGCGGGGCGGTGGCGGCAATCTCGACGCCGATGTTGCCGGCGGCGCCGCCGCGGTTGTCGACGACGATCTGCTGGCCCAGAAACTCGCTCATCCGCGGCTGGATGATGCGGCCGACCAGATCGGATGCGCCGCCGGGCGCGAACGGAATCATCATGCGCATGGGGCGGCTGGGATAGTCCTGAGCTTGCAGCGGCAGCGTGCTGCCGGCGGCGAACAGGCAAAGAGCGATACGCAGGCTGATCCGCATGGTGTTCTCCTCGTTGATTGTAGATTGTTCAAATCCGACGCTGTTGTCGTGCAAGCTCATGACCGGCCTCCGGGTCGGGGCTTGCGTGCAATCCGCGGATTTTCTGCTGACGGAAAGCGCGATCAATGGTCTTGCTCACCCGCTTGGATTGCACGAGCGGTCTGCGCCGCTGTTTCCTGTGGTCCGTCACCTGATCTGCGAAATGTCGGCAGCCCCCAGCGGCAGCTTGAGGGGGCGCTTCAGTTTCGCCGACAGGTCGATCGCCTTGGTCATCATCAGGCGGTTGAGTCCCTCGGCCGCGGTGGCATGCTGGGTCTTCAGGCCCATCGACACGCGGTTCAGCCAGTCTACCGTTTCCTCGCGCATGGGCCCGCGGAGTTCACCGAGCGCCATGTCGCCGACGGGGTAGCTGGTCAGGAAATCGACGTGGCGCCGTTTGTCCGGCGCGTAGCCCTCGCCCTGCACGATGTTGGTGGCGAGGACAATGTCGCGGTGAGTGTCATCGATCGTGAGCACGCCCTCGGTGCCGACGATGCCGACTTCCAGGCTATAGACCGCGCCGGGCCAGACTTCCGGCAGGCCCCAGGTCAGCACGCCGCTGTAGACGGTGTCGTCGTCGAAGATGATCGTATAAGCGGTGCCGTCGATGCCTTTCAGCGTGGGTCCGAGCGCCTTGTCCACCGAGCGGGCGTAGACCTCCACGGGGGTTTTCCCCTCCAGCAGCCACAGCGCGAGATCGAGCGCGTGGGTGCCGGAAATCACCATCGGCGAGATCTCCGCCGGATTGTTGGTGCGCTTGTAGTTGTCGATGGCGACCAGCCGGTTCATGAAGCCGCGGGAAGTGACCATCGTCACTTCGCCGAGCGCGCCGGTATTAATCTTCTCCTTGGCCACCAGCCAGCGGCGGCGGAAGCGCTGCGTGTAGCCGATGACGGCATCGATGCCGGCGGCCGTGAGGGCCTTCAGCACCATCTCGGATTCCTCCAGCGTCGTCGCCAGCGGCTTCTCGATCATCAGCGGGATACCGCGCTCGCAGGCCCCGAGCACGGGATCGACGTGCAGATGCTCGTCGGTAGAGATGACCGCCGCGGTCAGTTCGGGCCGGCGCAGCAGTTCACGGTAGTCGGTGGTCAGGAAGTCGGCGCCGATCTTTTCCGCGACCAGCTTGCCGCGCTCCGGGTTCTTTTCCGCGATGCCGATCCAGTCCACCGCCGTATGGCGGGTGGCGACATCGCCGCGGATCAGGCCGACGCGGCCCGCGCCGATGATGCCGAGGCCGATTCGTTTGGGTTGCTTGCGCATGCCGGTCATTTCCCCTTGCCGCCGCAGATGCGGCAGGCGTAGTCCTCAAGAGCCTGCGCGGTGACGCCGACCGCGCCGTGCTGACGCCGGTTGTATTCCTCGGACTCCAGTTCGGTCCAGAATGAATCGTTCAGGCGGTTGAGCATGGCGAACAAGCCGGTGATCAGCGAGATTTCCACGATCTCGGCATCGCTGAAGAGCCGCCGCATTTCTTTCCACACCGCCGGATCGCGCTTGGCCGTGTTGAGGGTCATCGCTTCCGCCCACCACAGGGCAGCCTTCTCCTTCTCGTTGAACAGGGGACTGTCGCGGTAATCATCCCGCTTCAGTGCCGCGAATTCCGCATCCGTCAGACCGAGTGCTTGACCAAGCACTTGATTGTGGACCGTTCAGTAATTGCAGTCGTTCAGAGTCGAGGTCTTCAGCGTGGCCAGGTTGCGCAGCCGCACGTCGGAGACGGCGCCGGCGTTGGGCTGGCGCACCGCGGCGACCAGCGGCAGGAACCAGCGCGCCAGGTACGGGCTGTGCGCGAGGATGCGCATCAGGTTGGCGGTGCGGCCGAGCAACTGGTTGGAGGTCTCGAAGATTTCCTTCACCACACCAGTGGCTTCTTCGTCGGTGATGCCGCGCAGGCGTTGGGTCATGTGGGCTCCTGGATAAAGGCTGAAGCGGCGGCAGGGTCAGCGGGCGCCGACGGCGGCCATGGCGGGACGCGACTCCGGCAGCGGCAGGCTGACCGGTTCGTTACGTTCGGCCGACAGGTCGGCGGCGATGTACACCTCCATCACCTGGCGGGCTTCCTCGCCGGTCACCAGCACCGGGCGGTCGCAGGCCACTGCTTCCACGAAATGGATGGTCTCGTTCTGCATCGGCCCCGCGTAAGTATGGTTGACGCGTTCGCCGGGCATGCTCGACATCGGATGCACGATGCCGCCCTGGACCGTGGTCAGCATCGAGTCGCGGTGGGTGTCGTCGATGATCAGCGCGCCCTCGGTGCCGATGAACTCGATCCAGGTCATCGAAAAGTTGGGGTAGGCCGGCGGCAGGCTCCAGCCGGCGCCGATGACGAAGGACACGCCGCTGTCCATGGTGACGGTGATGTACTGCGTGTCCGGCGTGTCGGTTCCGCTCGTCGCCTTCATCGTGCCGAAGTTGACCTGCGAGTAGACGCGCACGGGCCTGGCCGGCTGCAGGCACCAGAGGATGAAGTCGAGGTCATGCGTGGCTTCCATCGCCGCCGGCGAGAGCTTGCTGCGTCCGGTGATCTTCTTGCCGAGGTTGCGCCCGATGTGGCGGCTGACCAGCGCGCTGACCGGCTTGCCGAGCGTGCCGTCGGTGGCGCATTTGTGGACGTAAGCGAATTTGGGATGAAAGCGCTGCGAATAGCCGATCGTGAACTTGAGTTTCGCCTTGTTCGCGATTGCGATCAGTTCATCGGCTTCATGCAGTTCGATGGAGATGGGCTTTTCCAGGAACACGTGCTTGCCGGACAGCAGGGCGTCGCGCGCCATCGGGTAATGCAGGTGCTCGGGCGTGGCCGAGATCATCACCGCGTCGATCTTGTCGTTGCGGACGATGTCCCGGTAATCGGCCGTCGCGGTCTTGGCGCCGGTGGCCTTGGCGACCTCCGCCAATCGCTCTGGCCGGGTTTCCGCCAGATGGAGTTCGTTGACGAACGGGTTGGCGGCGCAGGTGTCGGCGCGGATGCCGCCGCACCAGCCGGTGCCGATGATGCCGACGTTGATCTGTTTCACGGAGAGTCCTCGTTGCTGGCGGGAAGGGGCGGCTGCGTCGATCGAAGCGATACCGTCCGGGGGAAGCCGCATCCTAGGCCTGCCGCGCAGGCGCCACCAATATCATTTGAGCATCTAACTCATGCCGACTAGGCATGGCACAGGATAGCGGCACCAGTAACGGCAGGTGTTGCAAAGCAGCATTTCGACGGGAGATTGCACGGCGGGCGCCATCCTGCAATCATCGCCGCCTCCAGCCCAGCCATATCGTTTTGTTATTCATGCGGGCCTTGCGGCCTGCGTCTCCTGATGGACCTCCGCAGCATCAAGTATTTCGTGCAGATCGCCGATCTCGGTAGCATCACGCGCGCCGCCGAACAGCTGGGCGTGGCGCAGCCGGCGCTGTCGCGGCACGTCCGCAGCCTCGAGGACGAACTGGGCATGCAGCTGCTGGTCCGCCTGCCGCGCGGGGTGCGCCTGACCGGCGCGGGGCGCCAGTTTCTGGACCACTGCCGCCGGGTGATGCGCGAGTTCGCCCGCGTCACCGAGGATCTGCGGGCGGATGTCGAAGTGCCGCGCGGCCGGGTCGTGCTCGGCCTGTCGCCGACAGTCGGCCATTTGCTGGCGCCGGGCATCGTCGAACGCGTGCAGCGCCAGTGTCCGGGCGTGGCGGTCAAGGTGGTGGAAGCGTTCAGCACGCTTCTCTACGACGGCCTGCTGACCGGCCGCGTCGACCTGGCCGTGCTGACCAATCCGGCGGCGTCGCGCGCGCTGACGCTGACGCCGCTGATTTCGGAGCCCATCGTGGTGCTGTCGCCGCCGCAGGCGCGCGGGACGCGCCGCTTTTACACGCTGGCGGAACTGGCGAAGACCCCGGTCATCATCACCGAAGGCATCCGCGCGCTGGTCGAGGAACAGATCGGCCGCCATCATGCCAAGCTGAGTGTGGAGGTCGAAATCGACTCGGTGGAGGCGATCCGTCAACTGCTGCTGCGGGGCGCGGGCGTGACCGTCATGCCGGTCTCGGCCTTCCACGAAGACATCCGCGCCGGGCGCATCGCCGCGTTCCAGGTCGCGGACGCCAACCTCCACCGCATGCTGTTTCTGGCCTCGCCGGCCGAGCGCCGGCGCTCCGCCGCGGCCGAGGAGGTGTCCCAGATCGTGACCGCGGAGACCAATGCGTTATACGATCAGGGGTTATTCGGCCTGCCGGCGGGTGCGCCCGCCGCGGTGCCTGATCCCGCCAAACCGTCCACGCCTGCCCGAAGGAAATCCCGTTGAAGCGCATCGACCTGCACAGCCACGTCATTCCTGAACCCATCCTCGCCGCCATGCGCGCGCAGCCGGAGCTCTACCGCTCGAAGATCGTGGAGGAGGGCGGCAAGCACTGGTTCTCCCGCGGCAAGGCGAAGTTCGAACTGATCCCGGAGTTCTACGACGGCCTTGCCAAGTGCGAAGCGATGGACAGGATGAAAGTGGACATCTCGTACATTTCGCCGGGACCGCAGTCCTTCTGCTACTGGCTGGGCGAGGCCGATGCGGCCAAGGCGGCCCGGCTGGTCAATGACGGCATCGCCGGCATGGTGGCGCAGAACCCCGACCGCCTGCGCGGTATGGCGACGCTGCCCATGCAGCACCCGGAAGTGGCGATCGCGGAACTGGAACGCGTGGTGAAGGAACTCGGCTTCCGCGGCGCGGAGATCGCGACCAACGTGCAGGGCGAGGAACTCGCGAATCCCAAGTACCGGCCGGTCCTGAAGCGCGCGGAGCAGTTGAAGGTGGTGCTGTTCACCCACCCGGAGAACATCGGTGCGAGCGGGCGCCTCGACTGCTATTACCTCACCAACCTGATCGGCAACCCGCTCGACACCACGATCATGGCCGCCAACCTGATTTTCAGTGGCGCGCTTGACGACCTGAAGGACCTGAAGATCCTGCTGCCGCATGCCGGCGGCTTCCTGCCGGCGGACATCGGCCGTTTCGAGTGGGGCCACAGCTGCCGGCCGGATACGGCGGTGGACACGAAAACGAAACCGCTGGCGTTGCTGCGCCGCTTCTGGTTCGACGCGCTGGCGCACAACCCCAAGGCGGTGCGCTTCCTGATCGAGCAGGTGGGCGCGGATCGCGTGGTGCTGGGCACCGATTCGCCCTTCGACATGGGCGACCTCGCGCCGGTGGACAACGTGGAAAAGGTGCCGGGCCTGACCGCCACCGAGCGCGAGCGGATCTACTGGAAGAACGCCGAAGAGTTCCTCGGCGGGAAAATCTAGTCATGACAAAGAGGCGGGCGAACGGCAGGGTTGGCGTCCTCGGGCTGGGCATCATGGGCGGCGCGTTCGCGCGTCATCTGCTCGATGCCGGGTTCCAGGTGGTCGGCTATGACGTGCGCAAGCCGGCGCTGGCGGCGTTTAAGCGGATGGGCGGCATGCCGGCGCTGTCGGCGGCCGACCTCGCCGGCCGGGTGCCGATACTGATCACTTCGCTGCCGTCCATCAAGGCCTTCGAGACGGCGTTTTTCGGTTCGGAAGGCATCGCCGCGAGCGCGTTGACCGGCACGATCGTGATCGAGGCGAGCACGTTGCCGCTGGCGGTCAAGGAACGCGCGCAGCAGAAACTCGCGGCCTACGGCATCGTGCTGCTCGACTGCCCGATCAGCGGCACTGGCGCGCAGGCCGCGGCCAAGGATGCCGTCGTCTATGCCAGCGGTCCGAAGGCGGCGATCGCGCGCTGCGCGAAAGTGTTCAAGGGTTTTGCCCGCGCGTACCACGACTGCGGCGGTTTCGGGGCGGGGTCCAAGCTCAAGTTCGTCGCCAATCTGCTGGTGACAATCCATAATCTGTCCACGGCGGAAGCCATGGTACTGGGGGAGAAATCCGGCGTCGACCTGCGTCTGTTGCAGAAAGTCATCGCCGACGGCGCCGGCACCTCGCGGATGTTCGAGGTACGCGGGCCGATGATGTCGGCGGGCCGGTACGACCAGGCCACCATGAAGCTCGATGTCTACCAGAAGGACATCGCCATCATCCGTGCCCACGCGCGGATGCTGAAATGTCCGACGCCCTTGTTCGGCGCGAGCCTGCGCTACTACACGCAGGCACTGAAGCAGGGACGGGCGAAGCAGGACACCGCGGCGGTCCACGCGGTATTGCGGCAGGAAGCGCGATTGATTGGCAAGCCCGGCGCGCGGCGTAAAGCGTAAAACATTTCATTTTTTATACAACGGCAACGGAAAGGCCTATCACCATGGCAGTACAAGGCGGATTGAGCGGCGCGGGACAGGCAAACCAGGCGCTGTCACTGAACATGAAACTGATCGCCCACCACGAACTCGACGGCTTCGGCGGGATCGGCGAGGGCATCAACATGCAGATCGCGCCGGACGGCCGCCGCATCCTGTGGCTCGCCCACGAGTCCGCGCCCAAGAACTTCACGGGTGTGGACGTCACCGACCTGAAGAACCCCAAGGTGGTGATCCAGACCGACCTGCCGCATGCGGATGTGCGCTCCAATTCGCTCGACGTGGTCGGCAACATCATGGCGGTGGCCTACCAGACCAGGAAGCCGGGCTTGAAGCCCGCCGGCATCGACCTCTTCGACATCAGCACGCCGGAAAAGCCGAAGCACATCTCGCACTTCGATGCGTCCGGCCAGTATTCGCGCGGCGCGCATGCCGTGTGGTTCGTGGACGGCGAGTTCGTTCATACCGCCTGCGGCGCCGGCGATTTCCAGCCGCGCGACCAGAAGGACGATCAGTGCTACCGCATCATCGACGTGCGCAATCCTTCCAAGCCGGTCGAAGCCGGCCGCTGGTGGATGCCGGGCACGCGCGAGGGCGACAGCGAGCCGATGCCGGAACGGCTGCCGGCGCCGCACGACGCGGGTTTTCGCGCGCACAACACGAACGTGTTTCCGGAGCGTCCGGACCGCGCCTACGTCGGCTACATCGACGGCGGCGCCGTGATCCTCGACATCAGCGACAAGTCGCGTCCGAAGCTCATCAACAACTGGCGCTATTCGCCGCCGTACAACGGCTTCACGCACACCGTGTTGCCGCTGTTCCAGCGCGGCCTGCTGGTGGTGTCGGACGAGTGCGTCAAGGACAACGGCGCCGACTGGCCCAAGCTCACGTGGATCCTCGACGGCCGGCGCGAAGACCGCCCGGTGACGCTGTCCACGCTGCCGCTGCCGCCGGTGGAGAATTTCGCCAAGCGCGGCGGCCGCTACGGCTCGCACAACCTGCACGAGAACCTGCCGGGACCGGCGTCCTTCCGCTCCGAAGACATCATCTTCGGCACCTTTTTCAACGGCGGTGTGCGCGCGTTCGACATCAGCAATGCGCTGCAGCCGAAAGAGATCGCCTATTACGTGCCGGGCAAACCGCGCCTGTCGCCCTCGGGCGCCGTGCAGATCAATGACGTGTGGGTGGACGAGCGGCGGGTGATCTATGCGGTGGATCGCTTCGGCGGCGGGCTCTACATCCTGGAAATGACGGTCTAGCTCAATTAGCCGCAGAGACGCAGAGCGCGCAGAGAAAGGCGTTTGAATGTGCTTCCTTTGCGTCCTCTGCGTCTCTGCGGCTGAGCTGTAGTTTATGAAAACCGCCGATCCCCTCGCCGGCAAGATTCCGGTCAGCGTCATCACCGGCTTCCTCGGCAGCGGCAAGACCACGCTGATCCAGAAGTTGCTGCGCCATCCGGGGATGAACCGGGCCGCCGTCATCATCAACGAGTTCGGCGAGCAGTCCATCGACCACGACCTGGTGTCGAACTCGACGGAGAGTATGACGCTGCTGGACAACGGCTGTCTGTGCTGCACGCTGCGCAGCGACCTGCAGGAAACGCTGCGCGAGATGTTCATCAAGCGCCGCAACGGCGAGATCATCGATTTCGACCGTGTCATCGTCGAGACCAGCGGACTGGCGGATCCCGCGCCGGTGATGCACACGCTGATGACCGATTCACTGGTCGCGGAGTGTTACCGCCTGGACTGCGTGGTCACGCTGGTGGACGGCGTCAACGGCATCGAACAGTTGGCGACGCTGGCCGAGCCGGTCAAGCAGGCAGCGGTGGCGGACCGCCTGCTGATCACCAAGAGCGATCTGATCGCGCCCGACGCGTACGCCGCGCTGGAGCAGCGCTTGCGCGATTTCAACACCCATGCGCCCATCCACCGGGTGCTGCAAGGGGAGATCGATCCCGCGCTCCTCTTCAATGTCGGCATCGCGCGCACCACGGCGGCCGGCAGCGAGGTCGAAGGCTGGCTGGCCGACAAGGCGGTGGAGCAGGGCAGCGGCCTGCGTTTCCGCGCGCCGTCAGGCCTTACACAGGCAAGCCACACCGCCGGCGTCACGTCCTTCTGCCTGTATTTCGACGAACCCTTCGACTGGAAGGTGTTCACCCAGTGCATGGAACTGCTGGCCACCCTGCGCGGCGCCGACCTGCTGCGGGTCAAGGGGCTGGTGAACGTCGCCGGCGAGCCCGGTCCCATCGTGGTGCAGGGCGTGCAGCATCTGTTCCATCCGCCGCTGACGCTGGCGGCGTGGCCCAGCGCGGACCGCCGCTCAAGGCTGGTGTTCATTACCCGCGGCATCGCGCGCGAGACCATCGCCAATCTGTTCGGGGCGATCACCGCGATCACGCCGGCCTGAGTGTCCCCATGATGCCCGGCCCACACACCCTGCACCTCAAGCTGGGGCCGTCGCGGGGGCTGGCGCTGCTGCTGGTGGTCGCGCATCTCGGCGCCGTCGCCGTCGTTTGGTTCTCGGCTTTGCCGCTGGCATGGATGCTGGCGGCGAAACTCGCCGTCGCCGCCAGCCTCGCGTGGTTCACCTGGAGCGCGGCGCTGCGGCGCGCGCAGCATGCCGTCATTGCCCTCGAGATCGATGCGGACGGTGCGGTCCGTGCGCTGCAACGGGACGGCGAGTGGGTGGAGCGCCGGCTGGGCGGCGAAAGCCTGGTGTCTCCGCTGCTGACGATCCTGATCCTGCGGCCGGCGAACGGACGTGGGCGCCTGCAAGCCGTGGTGATTCCCGCGGACAGTGCCGATGCGGAAACGCTGCGGACGCTCCGGGTCTGGCTCCTGCACCGCCTGCCTACGCCACCTGCGGGCAGAACCCCTTAGCGGCGCAACTGCGATTCCGGCGCTGCGGGCGGCGGCCGGGGCGGCGGTGGCTGCACGGCGACCGGACGGCGGATATGCCGCGGCTGCGGCGGGAGGCCGTCGTCGATCACGCATTTGTCCGACGGGGCGCGGCGGTCGAGACAATCGGGGTTGCTGTCGAAGGGCGAACGTTCGCCGCTTTGCGCGGCCATCGCAGGCTCGGATGACAGCCATAGCGCAACGGTCAGGACGAAGGTCAGGGAGTGACGCATCCTTAAGCTAACGCCCCACCTGCCAGCCGGATGACAGCGGCCCTCTGTTGCGCTGCGGTATCCTCGGCTCTTTTTAGACCGGGAGGCTGCAATGGCAGGAGCGAAAGTTGAGCATCTGGAAGGCACCGAGTGGCAGAAGGCGCGGTCGTTTTGCCCTGCCGTCATCACGGAAGGCGGGCGCACCATCTGGCTGGCGGGGCAGACGACGCTGGTCGACCTGGAAGGCCGCGACATCACCGGAAAGTTCGAGGCGCAGACACGCACCATTTTCGCGCTGATGGACCGTACGCTCGCGCGGGCGGGCGGCACGCTGGCCAAGCTCGTGACCATGACCGTGTTCATCAACGACGGGCGCAACGGCGACCGCTTCGTGCAGATCCGCAACGAGTTCTTCAAGGACGGCCGCTATCCGGGCAGCGCGCTGCTGACGATTGCCAACTTCGCGCGGCCCGGCTGCCTGATCGAGATCCAGGGCATCGCGGTGGTTTAATCAGCCTTGATGTTGGCCGCTTTCGCGATCTTCGTGAACAGCGCGATCTGTTCGGCGATGTACTTGTCGAATTGTTCCGGTTTGATCGGCACGGCTTCGCCGCCGAGCGCGGTCCAGCGGTCTCTTACGTCCGACAGGTTGAGGATGCGGGTGATCTCGGTATTCAATTGGTTGACGATGGGCCGCGGCGTTTTGGCCGGGGCGAGAATACCGAACCAGGTGCCGTAGACGAAGCCCGGCACGCCCGACTCGGCAATGGTCGGTACGTCGGGCAGCGGCGGGATGCGTTTGCTGCTGGTGACGCCCAGCGGAACGACCTTGCCGTCCTTCGCGAGCGCCACCGAGTTCGCCACCGGGGAAATCGTGTAGTTGATGCGACCAGCGGCGACGTCCGCCAGCGCTTCCGGAATGCCCTTGAACGGGACGTGCGTGGCGCTGATGCCGGCCATGTTGTTGAAAATTTCAGCAACGAACTGGGTGGAGCTGCCGATGCCACCCGAGGAAAACAGCAACTGGCCGGGTTTGGCCTTGGCCATCGCGATCAGGTCCTTGGTGGTCTTCACGCCGAGCGACGACGAGGCCACGAGCAAGGAAGGCACGTTGACGGTAGTGGTGATGCCGGCGAAATCCTTGAGCGTGTCGTACGGCAGCTTGGAATACATGGCCGGTGCGATCGCATGCGAGGCGGATACCGACAGCAGGGTGTAGCCGTCAGGATTGGCGCCGGCGACGATTTGTGCGGCGACGATGCCGCCCGCGCTGGGGCGGTTGTCGGCGATGATCTGCTGCTTCCAGGACTCGTACAGTTTCTGACCCACGATACGCGCGGACACGTCCACGACGCTGCCGGCGGAAAAGCCGATCACGATGCGGATCGGCTTGGTCGGGTACGGAGCGTCGGCGGCGACGGCGTGTACGGAAAGGGTGCCGGCCGCAACGGCAACCGCGGCAACGGACAGGCGCTGGGGGGTGAAAGCGAAAACCATAAAACCTCCTGATTAAAATTTAAGCTAGCACATAAGCAAGCAAGATATGTGCGCGCCGCGGATATTGCACGGGAAGTTTGATCGTGCGTGCCGCGTCGGCTACCATTTCAGTCCTGCAAAGGCACTCATGCGAAGCTATCACGATCTCGGCGGCACGCCCGCCGGCCCCATCCCCCGCGAAAACCACGATCTGGCGCAATGGGAAAAGCGCGTCGAGGCGCTGCTGGTGCTGCTCTGGCGAGAACAGATCCTCCGGCTGGATGAAAACCGCCGCGGCCTCGAATCGCTGGGTGCTGAAATCTATCACGGCTCGAGCTACGCCGAGCGGCGCATCGCCGCCGTCGCGCACAACCTCGTCATCAAGGGCGTGTTCACGATCGACGAGCTGACCGCGAAGCTCGCCGATATCGAGCGCCGGCCGGCCCAGTTGCCGTGAGCGCCACGGTCGCGACACAACCTGGACAGCCCGCGGCCGTGCGCCGATACGCCGATGGCGCGCGCGTTCGCGTGCGTCAGGCCGAGGCGCCCGGCCACATTCGCACCCCCCACTACATCCGCGGGCGCACCGGCACCATCGAACGCTGCGCCGGCTGCTACAAGAACCCCGAGGAACTGGCCTATGGTCGGAGCGGGGAGCCGAAGCGCAATCTTTACCGCGTGCGCTTCCTGCAACATGAGGTGTGGCCGGACTACGCGGGTGCCGCCGGCGATACCCTCGACATCGATCTTTACGAGCACTGGCTCGAACCTGCCTGAAGCTGAATCCCATGAGCGATCCCCACGACCACCACGATCACGGCCACGATCATGACCATGATCACGCGCATGGCCATGCGCATGGGCCGGGGCACCGACATCCGCCCGCGGCCGACCACGACGACACGCTGACCTACTTCCGCAAGCTCGAGATCGCCGTGCGCGAGTTGCTGATCGAGAAAAACCTTTTCACCGCGGACGAGATCCGCGCGATGGTCGAGAACATCGAAAGCCGCACGCCGGAGGGCGGCGCGCGCGTGGTGGCGAAAGCGTGGACCGATCCCGCGTTCAAGCGCAGGTTGCTGGAAGACGCCACCAAGGCCTGCGAGAGCATGGGCTTCGAAATGGCGCTCTACGACGTCACGCTGAACGTGGTCGAAAACACGCCCGAAGTGCACAACCTGGTGGTGTGCACCCTGTGTTCCTGCTATCCGCGCATGCTGCTGGGCCTGCCGCCGGCCTGGTACAAAAGCCGCGCCTACCGCTCGCGCGTGGTGCGGGAACCGCGGGCTGTGCTGAAGGAATTCGGACTCGAATTACCCGACACGGTGGCGGTGCGGGTGCACGATTCGACGGCGGACCTGCGCTACCTCGTGCTGCCGATGCGACCCGCGGGCACCGACGGCATGAGCGAAGCGGAACTCGTCCCGCTGGTCAACCGCGACAGCATGATCGGCACGGCCGTGGTCCCCGCACCGCGGTGACAAGCCCCCGCATCACCGCCGCGGTCGGCGATTTCGACCGCACCCGTCCCTTGCTGGACGGCCGCGTGGCGGTGGAGGGCTTCGATGTTGAGTGGACCTCCGGTCCGCTGGAAAGCCTGTTCAGTCGCGCCTTCGACACCGCCGAGTTCGACGTCACCGAGCTCTCGTTCTCCAATTTCCTGATCGCGACAGTACGGGGCGACAGCCCCTACGTCGGACTGCCGATCTTCCCGACGCGCGTGTTCCGGCAGCATGCGATCTTCATCCGCACCGACCGCGGCATCCACGGCCCGCGCGACCTCGAAGGCAAGACGATCGGCCTGCGTGAATACACGAACACCGCGGCCCTCGTCGCTCGCGGTGCGCTCGCGGGGCATTACGGTGTGGACCTCGCGAAGATCCGCTGGCGGGTCGGAGACGTCGATACCCGCGAGCGCGATCCGGCGCGCATCGCCGTCCCCGCTCTGCCCGCGCCCTTCGACATCGCGGTGGAGACGCGGGGCCTGTTGTCGGACCTGCTGGCCGATGGCCGGCTTGACGGGCTCATCGCATACGCGCCGCCGCGCTGCCATGGACAGCTCGGCATCGGCCGGCTGTTTCCACGCTGGTGGGAGGAGGAAGCGCGTTATTTCGAGGCGACCGGGGTGTTTCCGATCATGCATCTCGTGGTGGCGAGACGCACGGCGCTCGAACGCCACCCCGGGCTGGCGACGGCGCTGTTCCAGGCGTTTTGCCGGGCCAAGGCCCTGGCCATCGCGGACCTGGCGGTCGAGCAGGCGCCGATTGCCTCGCTGCCGTGGGCGGCCGCGCACCTGGCGGAGACCCGCCGTCTGCTCGGCCATAATTTCTATGCGTACGGCCTCGAGGCCGCGCGTAAAACCCTGGAGGCGCAAATCGGTTTTTCGCGCAGCCAGCATCTGCTCGGCCGCGATGTCGCCGTGGAAGAACTGTTCACGCCGGGGTTGCATGCTGCGGTCGATACCGAGGGAATGGAGGCGCGATGATCGTCAGGGACCAGCTGTACATCAACGGTGCGTGGACGCCTTCGCGCTCGACGGCACGGATCGACGTGATCGAAGCCGCGACCGAAGCCGTCATGGGTCGGGCACCCGCCGGCGATCCCGCGGACGTGGATGCTGCCGTGCGTGCAGCACGGGCCGCTTTCGAACCCTGGGCGGCGACACCGGTGGCGCAACGCGCGGCCTTTCTGGATGCGATCGCGGCTGGCCTCAAGGCGCGTGCCGACGAGATCGGCCGCACGATCAGTGCCGAAGTCGGCACGCCGCTCAAGCTTGCGCAGCGCATCCAGGCCGCGTTGCCGCCGCAGGTGATGGCAGGCACGGCGGAAATTGCACGCAGCTACGCGTTCGAAGAGACGATCGGTCCTACGCGCGTCACGCTGGAACCCACGGGGGTCGTTGCCTGCATCACGCCCTGGAACTATCCGCTCCACCAGGTGGTGGCCAAGGTCGCGCCAGCACTGGCCGCCGGCTGCACGGTGGTGCTGAAACCGAGCGAACTCGCGCCGCTGACGGCCTTCATCCTTGCCGAGGTCGTCCACGCAGCTGGACTGCCGCCGGGGGTCTTCAATCTCGTCTCCGGGGCCGGCGTGCCCATCGGCGAGGCGCTGGCCGCGCACCCGGACATCGACATGGTGTCCTTCACCGGCTCCACGCGCGCCGGCAAACGGATATCCGAACTGGCGGCGGCCGGGGTCAAGCGCGTGGCGCTCGAACTCGGCGGCAAATCCGCGTCGGTGGTGCTCGACGATGCGGATCTCGCGCGCGCGGTGAAGGCGACGGTGACCCAGTGCTTCCTCAATTCCGGCCAGACCTGCTCCGCGCTGTCACGGCTGCTGGTGCCCGCTGCCCGTTACGACGAGGCCGTGGCGCTGGCGGTGGAAGCCGCGAAAACCTTCACGCCGGGCGATCCGGCGAAAGACGACACCCGCCTCGGACCGCTGGTGTCGGCAACCCAGCGTGAGCGTGTGCGCGGCTACATCCGCAAAGGCGTGGAAGAGGGTGCCGAGTTGCTCACGGGCGGGGCAGACGCGCCGGCAGGTTTCGCACAGGGTTACTACGTGCAACCCACCGTATTCGGTCGCGTCCGGCCGGAAATGACCATCGCCCAGGAAGAAATCTTCGGGCCGGTGCTGTCGATCATCACCTACGACGGTGAGGACGACGCGGTGCGCATTGCCAATGGCACGGCCTACGGCCTCGCCGGCGCGGTGTGGTCCGCCGATCCGGCGCGCGCCGAGCGCATCGCCCGACGGATGCGGGCGGGACGGGTGGACGTCAACGGCGGCGGCTTCAATCCGCTGGCCCCGTTCGGCGGCTTCAAGCAGTCCGGCCACGGGCGCGAACTGGGGCGCTACGGGCTGGAGGAGTTTCTCGAAGCCCGCTCCCTGCAGTTGCCGGCGTGAGCGGGCGCGCGTCTGCGCTGATCGGACTGCTGGCGGCCGTGATGGCCGCGCCCGCGGCGTACGCGACCTATCCGGAACGCCCGCTGACGCTGATCAATCCGTACCCGTCGAACGGGACACCGGACATCAACGGCACGCCGCGCATCACCAAGCTGGTGAAGATGATGCAGACCCTGTCGGTGCCCTCGCTGCCCGACAGCCTCGCCCAGCAGACGGTGCAGATCCTCGGCGGCGCCCTGCGGCAGACGGTCAAGGTCGAGCGCCGGCCCACCGGCCAGACGCTGAACGGTGTGCGCGATGCGACGACCGCCGGGGCCGACGGCTACACGTTGTTGTTCGTGGGCAATCCCGCGCTGACCAATTACCCGGCGCTCGGCCACAAGCTGCCGTACGACGCGCGCAAGGGGCTCGCGCCGGTGGCGCCGCTGGCCTGGATGCCGATGGCGCTGATCGCCGCCACCGAATATGTGGCCAGGGACACGCAGGAACTGATCGAACGCGCGCGCCGCCGCTCGGGCGCCGTCAACTACGCCTCGCCCGGCAACGGCAGCACCGCTCATCTGGTGGGCGAACTGTTCCGTCAGCGCGCCGGCATCGATGTGGTGCATGTCCCGTACAACGGCAGCAATCCGGCCATGACCGCGGTCATCACCGGACAGGTCGAGTTCGGCTTCGTGCCGTTGCCGGCAGTGCTGCCGTACCTCGAAAATGGCAAGGTGCGCGTGCTGGGCATCGCCTCATCCCGGCGCCATCCCGTCCTGCCGCAAACGCCGACGCTGGCGGAGGCCGGGTTGCCTGATTTCGAAGCCGAGGGCTGGTTCGGCATCTTCGTGCCCGCCGGCGTCGGCCCCGCGATCGTGTCGCTGCTGAACTACGAGATCAACCGCGGGTTGCAGGACGAGGCCGTGCAGCAGGAACTGCTGCTGCAGGGGCTGCTGCCGGCGCGCGCCTCGGTCGAGGAATTCCGCAACCGTATCGAGCGCGAACGCGAGCGTTGGACGATCCTGGCCCGCACGCTGCCGCGCGCCGCACCGGCGCCCTGAGTGCTTCAGAGCGCGGAGGGTTCTTCCGGCGGCCGCACATGCCGGAACCGGTAGAGCAGCGACACGTCGTAGACGATCTTCAGCGCACCGCACAGCACGAGCGGCCAGCCGAAGGGCGACGCGCTCAAGAGTGCGCCCGCGAACAGCGGACTCACCGCCGCGGCCAGGCTGCGCGGCACGGCGGTCAGGCTGGCGGCGGCGGGACGCTCGGCCGGCGTGACCACGGCCATCACATAAGAGCTGCGCGCGGGCACGTCCATCGACGACAGCGCGAAGCGCACGAGCAGGAAGAACAGCGCCCATTCCAGCGTTGGCATGAAGGGGACGAGGATCAGGCATACGTTCGCCGGCAAGTGCGTGAACACCATCGTATTGACAAGCCCGATGCGCCGCGCGAGCCAGGCCGCGACCGGAAACGAAAACGCTGCCAGTACGCCGGCGACCAAGAAGATAGAGCCGGCCGTAGCCACTGACAGGTCGAAGCGCTGGAACAGCCATAAGGCCAGCAGCGATTGCACGGCGAAGCCGCCGGCGAACGAATCAAGACTGAACAGCGCCGCGAGCTGGTACACGATGCGCCGCGAGGGGCCCAGCGGGGTTGCCATCGTGCTGGCCTTCACCGGCGGCATGCTGAGCCCGCGGTAGAGAAGCAGGGTCGCCACGCCGAGCAGCGCATAGAGCAGGAACATGGCCTGGATGGAGGTGACGAGCGGCACGGCGGCAAGACCCGCCAGCCATTGCGGCACGGCGGCCGCTTGCGCGCCGACCGCGCCCACCAGCGCCCCCACCAGGCTGTAGCGCGCGAACAGGGCGGTGCGTTGCGCGGGCGGCGCGGCATGCGACAGCAGCGCCTGCTCCAGCGGGTAGAACACGCTCACGTCGCCGGCCGAGGGATTCAGCGTCCCCATCAGGGCGACGATCAGCAGCGGCCAGAACGCCGTGGTGGCGGTGATGCCGACGCCGGAACCGATCATGAGCACGCAGGCCCAGCGCAGGAGGCGGTCCGCCGCGATCCGGTGCGCGAGAAAACCGATGGCCAGCGTCATGAGACCAGAGCCGAGCAGGGTCGCCGTGACGATGACGCCGATCTCGAAGGCCGTATAGCCGAGCAGCGTCAGGTAGTAGGGCAGCAGCAGACTGACGAAGCCGTCACCGAACGCGCGAACGGCACGCGAAGCCACCAGCACGCGCGCGTTGGGATGCACCCCGGGAGGAACCAGCAATGGCATGCGCTTGAGCGTAGCACGGCGAATGAGAGACGAAAGACGAGAGACGAGAGAAGAAAAAGCCGTCACCGCCGGCTGTTGCCCCCACCCCTATCGTCTCTCGTCTTCAGTGGGTGCCAAAGGTTCTGCTACGATGCGGCGCTGGTGCAGACGGAGACAACGATGATCGATCTTTACAGTTGGGCGACTCCCAACGGCCACAAAGTCCACATCATGCTCGAGGAGACCGGGCTGCCGTACCGCGTCCATGGCGTGAACATCCGCACCGGCGAACAATTCAAGCCCGGGTTTCTCAAGATCAGCCCCAATAACCGGATCCCGGCGATGCTGGATCCGGACGGCCCCGGCGGCAAGCCGCTGTCCCTGTTCGAGTCGGGCGCGATGCTGATCTACCTCGCGGCCAAGAGCGGGCGTTTCCTCCCGGCCGACCTGCACGACCGCTACACCGCGCTGCAATGGCTGATGTGGCAGATGGGCGGCGTCGGTCCCATGTTCGGCCAGGCCAATCACTTCCGCGCCTATTCGGTCGAGAAGATCACCTACGCCATCGACCGCTACACGAACGAAGCCAACCGGCTGACCGGGGTGCTCGACCGGCGGCTGGCGGAAGCCGCGTACCTCGCCGGCGACGAATACTCGATCGCCGACATGGCGGTGTTCCCGTGGATGCGCAATGCCGACAAGCGCGGCATCGACATGAACGCGTATCCGCACGCCAAGCGCTGGTTCGACGCAATCGATGCACGGCCCGCGGTCAAGCGCGGCGTGCAGGTGCTGGTGGCCGAGAACCCGAACCTGCCGCACGACGAAAAATCCCGCGACATCCTGTTCGGCAGGACGCAGTTTCAGCGCCGCTGAAACTGCGAGGGATTGGAGATTGGGGATTGGGGATTTGAAATCTGGCGCGGATGCGCGATGGTGTTGATCTCCAATCCCTAATCCCTAATCCCTAATCCCCAATCCCGTTTTCTGAAACCCCAATCCCGAATGCTGATGGATACCGCCCGCAAGAACGTCGCGCTGCTCGCCGGCTGCCAGGGACTGCTGCTCACCAACAACGCGATCCTGATCGCGACCCACGGACTGGCCGGTTATGCGCTGGCCACCAACAAGGCCCTGGGAACGTTGCCGGTCACCGCCTATATCGTGGGCGCCGCACTGTCCACGATGCCCATCTCCCTGCTGATGCAAAGGATTGGGCGTCGCGCCGGCTTCATGCTCGGCGCAGTCATCGGCATCGTGGGCGCGGCGATCTGCGGCACCGCGGCGCTTCTGCACAACTTCTGGCTGCTGTGCGCGGGCGCGCTGGTGCTGGGCATCTACAATGCGGGCGGCCAGTATTACCGCTTCGCCGCCGCCGACAGCGCGCCCGCCGACTTCAAGAGCAAGGCGATTTCCCTGGTGCTGGCGGGCGGGATTGCGGGCGGCATCCTCGGGCCCGAATCCAGCAAACTGACCAAGGACCTGATGGGGGCGGCCTTCGCCGGCTCGTATTTTTCGCTGGGGGTGTTTGCGCTGGCAGCGATCGTGCTGCTGCGCTTCGTGGATATTCCGCCCTTGTCCGCGGCGGAGCAGAAGGACAGCGGCCGGCCGCTGTGGGAGATCGCCCGCCAGCCGGCGTTCCTCGTCGCGGTGGCGAGCGGCACCGTGGGCTACGGCATCATGAACCTGCTGATGGTGGCGACCCCGCTGGCGATGGCGGCCTGTTCGCATCCCTTCGCCGATTCCGCGTTCGTGATCCAGTGGCACGTGATCGCGATGTTCGCGCCGTCCTTCTTCACGGGGTCCCTGATCAAGCGCTTCGGCGTGGTGCCCATCATGCTGGCGGGCGTCGGACTCAATCTTGTCTGCGTGGCGATCGCATTGACCGGCGTGGAAGTCGCACATTTCACGCTGGCGCTGGTGGCGCTGGGGGTGGGTTGGAACTTCATGTTCATCGGCGGCACCACGCTGCTGACGGAATGCCACACCCCGAGCGAACGCGGCAAGGCGCAGGGGGCCAACGACATGGCGGTCTTCGTCACGATGGCGGCGACCTCCGTGTCCTCCGGGCTGCTGTTCACCCTCCAGGGCTGGCAGACCATGAACAAAGCTGCGATTCCCGCCCTGATCGCGGTCGGCATTGCCATGCTGTGGTTGGGAATTACGCGCGGCCGCGCGCCCAAACCTGCCTGAGATCAACGGCTTGCGCCTTGCCGCCGTGGACGTGGCGGTGGCGATGCCACTTTTTCAGTAAAATAATCGTCACCTGCGCCCGGACGACATCCGCCCGGGCGCATGGTATTTATGCCGTCAGAAAACTGCAATCCGGGAGAAGGATCACATGAGTCAAACCGCCGCCGCCGCATCGCCCAAGGAAACGCGCATGGGCATGGACGCGCCCGCCACCGTCACGCACGAGAACCTCAAGGCCTGGGTGCGCGAGATCGCGCAACTGACCCAGCCGGATCGCGTCGTGTGGTGCGACGGTTCGCAGGAAGAGTACGACCGCCTGTGCGCCGAAATGGTTGGCGCCGGCACCCTGATCAAACTTGACCCGGCCAAGCGGCCCGGCTGCTTCCTCGCGCGGTCCGATCCGGACGACGTCGCCCGCATGGAAGACCGCACCTTCGTGTGCAGCCGCACCGAAGACCAGGCTGGCCCGAACAACAACTGGGTGGCGCCGGACGAGATGCACGCCACCATGAAGCGCCTGTTCACCGGTTGCATGCGCGGGCGCACGATGTACGTCATTCCGTTCAGCATGGGCCCGATCGGTTCGCACATTTCCCATATCGGCGTGGAGCTCACCGATTCGCCGTACGTCGTGGTCAGCATGCGCCTCATGACGCGCATGGGCCGCAAGGCGCTGGATGCGCTGGGCACCGACGGCTTTTTCGTGCCCTGCATCCATTCCGTGGGCGCGCCGCTGGCGGCCGGGCAAAAGGACATTCCCTGGCCCAGCAACATGAAAGAAAAGTGGATCGTCCACTTCCCGGAAGAGAAATCGATCTGGTCCTTCGGCAGCGGCTACGGCGGCAACGCGCTGCTCGGCAAGAAGTGCTTCGCGCTGCGCATCGCCTCGGTCATGGCGAAGGAGCAGGGCTGGCTCGCCGAGCACATGCTGATCCTGGGGCTCGAGTCGCCGGATGGCCGCAAGGATTACGTCGCGGCTGCCTTCCCGAGCGCCTGCGGCAAGACCAATCTCGCCATGCTGATCCCGCCGGCCGGCCTCGAAGGCTGGAAAGTAACGACCATCGGCGAGGACATTGCCTGGATCAAACCGGGCAAGGACGGCCGGCTGTATGCCATCAATCCGGAAGCCGGCTGCTTCGGCGTCGCGCCCGGGACCTCGGCCGAATCGAATCCCAACTGCCTGGCCGCGATCGGCAAGAACACGATATTCACGAACGTCGCGCTCACCCCGGACGGTGATGTCTGGTGGGAGGGCATGACCAAAACGGCGCCGCCGAAACTGACCGACTGGCAGGGCAAGGAATGGACGCCCGGCTGCGGGCGCAACGCCGCGCACCCCAACGCCCGCTTCACGGTGCACGCGAGTCAGGTGCCGTCGCTTGACCCCGACTGGGAAAATCCGGACGGCGTGCCGATCAGCGCGTTCCTCTTCGGCGGTCGGCGCAGCGAAGGCGTGCCGCTCGTCTACGAAACTTTCAACTGGGACTTCGGCGTCTACGCCGCGGCCACCATGGGCTCGGAGACGACCGCTGCCACCACCGGTGCGGTCGGTATCGTGCGCCGCGATCCGATGGCGATGCTGCCGTTCTGCGGCTACAACATGGCTGACTACTTCAGCCACTGGCTGGACGTAGGCGCCAAACTGGACAACGCCCCGCGCATGTTCTGCGTCAACTGGTTCCGCAAGGACAAGGATGGCAAGTTCATGTGGCCCGGCTTCGGCGAGAACATGCGCGTGCTGAAGTGGGTGATCGAGCGTTGCCGCGGGCAGGCCGCCGCCGCACAGGCGCCGATCGGCTGGATGCCCCGTTTCGAAGACCTCGACTGGCGCGGCCTCGACGGGATCTCCCGCGATCGCTTCACCGAGCTGATGGCGCTCGACGACAAGCTCTGGCGGGCCGAGCTGGCGGAACACAGCAAGCTCTTCGACAAGCTCAAACTGCGCCTGCCGAAGAAGCTGGAGCTGGAACGCCAGTTGTTCGAGGCGTCGTTCTAGCGCGCCTCGCCAGGTCCCGACGCTCGCCGGAGTTTCCGGCGGACGTCCTGCTTGCGCTGCGGGCGGATCATGCAGCGAGAGATGCCGCAACTCGCAGGGTTCTGCGACGCGGTCCACCGTATCCGGACCTTGCTCGATGGGTGGCGGGCGGCCAGGCCGAACCGGCCTCCGCTCCGGCACAATAGGGCGGATGCGGCGGCGACACTTTGTTCTCGGAGGACTGGCAGGCTTCATGGCTGCGCGGGGCTTGGGGCTGAATGCCGCGACGTCGCCGGAAGCGGCGCCGCTTACCCGTCCCATCCCGCGCACCGGCGAACGCATTCCCGTCGTCGGCCTCGGCACCTGGCAGGCTTTCGATGTGGCGTCCGGCACCGCCGACTACGCGGCCGCACGCGAGGCGCTGCGCACCTTCGCAGCCCTCGGCGGCAAAGTCGTCGATTCCTCGCCCATGTACGGCCCGGCGGAAGGCGTGCTGGGCAGCCTCGCAGCGGAACTTGGCATCCGCGAACGCCTGTTCATGGCCACCAAGGTCTGGACGCAGGGGCGCGCGGCCGGCGTTCGCCAAATGGAAGCCTCGTTCAGGCTGCTGCGTGTCGAACGGCTCGACCTGATGCAGGTGCACAACCTGCTCGATACCGACACCCATATGGCCACGCTCGCCGCTTGGCAGCGTGAGGGCCGCGTCCGTTATCTCGGCGTCACCCACTATCACGCCGGCGCCTACGCGGAGGTGGAAGCCGCGTTGAAGAAGCACAAGCCTGCCTTCGTGCAGATCAATTATTCGCTGGCTGAACCGGAGGCCGGCGACCGCCTGCTGGACGTGGCGCGCGGGGAGGGCGTTGCCATCATCGTCAACCGTCCGTTCGCCGGCAGCGCGCTGTTCGGCCGCGTGCGCGGAAAGCCGCTGCCCGACTGGGCGGCGGAACTCGGTTGCGCGAGCTGGGCGCAGGTTTTCCTCAAATGGATCCTCGGGCATCCCGCCGTCACCTGCGCGATCCCCGGCACGCGGGACGTGAAGCATGTGGCGGACAATCTGGGCGCAGCGCAGGGGCCGCTGCCGGATGCAACGATGCGGCGCAGGATCGCGACCACGTTCGAAACCACTTAGTGCGACGAACGAAATGCCGTCTTTCCCTCATCTCCACCCTTCTGCTGCGCCTCAAGTGTGCCCTTGTCCCGGAGGGAGAAGGGCTTGTCTTCCCCCTCCGGGAGGGATCGAGGGTGAGGGAGACTTTTACTGCCCCTCATCGGCATTTTGCTAGGCGCTCTTAGACGGGCTCCATCGTGGGGTAGGGCTTGTGAGCGAGGGAATCCCGGATTGCTTGCCATGGTAATGCAATTGCATTACCATCCGCCGTTATCGCACTGCCGCCGAGGGTAATCATGGCCGCGACCTTTGAACTGGAATCCACCCTGACCGACCGCTACCAGACGACGGTGCCGGATGCCGTGCGGCGCGCGCTCAAGCTCGGCAAGCGCGACAAGCTGCGTTACCTCGTGCAGCCGGATGGCGCCGTGTTGTTGACGCGTGCCGCGCCCGCCGATGCGGAGGACCCGGCGCTGGGCGCCTTTCTGCATTTCCTGGCTCGGGACATCCAGGCGTATCCGCGGAACGTGCACGGCCTGTCGCCGGCGCTAAGGGCGCGGGTGCAGTCCCTCGTGGGTGACGTCGAAGTGGACCTCGACGCGCCGCTGCCCGCCGAAAAATAATGCCCAGGCCGGCGGTTCCGCCGCCCGTGCCGCCAGATCCACCAGTGGTCATCAACGGCTGGACGCTCTTCGGCCACGCGCTCTTTCTGGACCAGTTTGAAGCGCTCACTGTGCGGGTGGCGGCGCTGCGCCGCAGGGATCCCCAGGGGTATACCGGCAAGAACGACACCAAGCGTCTGGCCGCCATCGCGAAGCTCGCTTTTGAGGTCATCCCGCAAGATCCGGCCCGCGCGGACTATCGGCAGGGCGAGGCGCTGGGCCCTGAGTACCGGCATTGGTTCCGCGCGAAGTTCTTTCAGCAGTACCGGCTGTTCTTCCGCTATCGGCAGACGGACAGGATCATCGTTTACGCCTGGGTCAACGACGACAGCACCCTGCGCGCCTACGAAAGCGCCGATGACGCCTACCGCGTGTTCCGCGGCATGCTGGGCCGGGGGCATCCGCCGGACGGCTGGGATGCCCTGCTGGCGCAGGCCAGACGCGAGGGCGCACGCCTGCGGAAGGCTGAAGGGCAGGCTGTTAGCCGGACGGGGCCGCGCCGAGCAGGTCCCTGATCCGTTCTGCGAGCGATGGGTCCCTGCAGCGTGGCTCATGGAGTGACCGTCGCACGACTCCGGTGGTTCCTCATCGGCCGAGTCGAATTCAGCGTTGGTCATCCATTCCCTGACCTCGGCCTATTTGGAATTATCGTAGGCGTCGACACGGAAACGACGGGGGCTGCTGTCGGGTCATCAGGCGATGACCGCGCGGCCATCCTTGCGCCGCCGCACACGGCCTACGGCCACCAGCGTATCGATGATCTGCGGCAACCGTTTCTTCCACGGCCCGCGTCCGCTGAAACAGGCCGCGATGGCGTCCTCCGCCAGCAGCGCTTGCGCCGCGGCCAGCACGTCCGCCACGGCCTTGACCTGCGCGGGCAGGGCGGACGGCCAGGGGCGGCGTTCGCCTGCGTCCACCGGCGCCACGGTTGCCTCCCCGGTGTCGATTTCGATCTGCTCGGGCGGCGGCGCCTGCGGTTTACCCGACGCCGGAATCTGGAACGCCGGCCGCAGCCAGCGGATCAGCCCGCGCTTTTCTTCTGCCGCGCGCTCGGTGTTGAGCGCAACCAGCCGTTCGAGCAGCGCCTCATCCAGCGTGCGCTTACAGTCCTCACGCGCGGGTTTCATCCCCTCTCCCCCCGGGAGAGGGCCAGGTTGAGGGAGAAGGTTGGGCTGAGGGCGAGCATTTCCGTTGACCACCTCCATCAGCGGCGCAAGATCGCTCCAGCCATAGACCTCCAGCACCGCGCGGTCGAGTTCGTCATGCAGCGTCTTCAGTACAGCAACCAGCCCGTGTTCGTGGATGACTTTCTCTTTAGCGGTCAGGGCTTCGCCGGTCTTCAGCTTTTCCAGCACGTTGTACATGCCGGTCAGCGTGAGGTCGGCGTGCTGTGCCTGCTGGTGTTTTCGGTGAGCGTCGAGTTGTTCGGCGAGGTTGCGGATGCGGGATTTGTGCGCATCGCTGGCGTCTGGGAAAGGGAATGTCTCAAAGCCCCGCGTTGGCCGTTTGTTTCGCGGGATGCCCGCAGCGGAAGAACGCGCTAGGATACTGATCGGAAAAGCGATTCGGCAGCGTGCGCCTTTCCTGTTCAACGGACACTTGTTAATGTTGTTTCGAGCAACTGTCGGATAAACCAAGTTAGGCGTCACAAATGTCCACCTTCACTGTCGTCCTGCTTCAAAAGACAGAAGTCATTGAATTCTCACCCGACGGCTTTAAGCAAAAGCTGACCTTTGAGGCTTGCTTTCCCAAACGAGAGAGGCTTAGCAGCCACACCGGGGAAGAAGTTGCCCGAGGGTTCGTGGAGTTGGTAACTAGCCATCCGGGATTTACTGAACCAACATTGATGTTTGCGAAGTCGAGCCGCGACTCTGACACTGGCGAGACTATGCCTCCGAGCATCTCTTTCTACGCATTAGTTCCCGAGAAGGTCTTTGACGCGCTACGAAAAGCACCGCCAACGGCAAAGTGCAGTCTCAATCTGACCACAGAACTGATGGGGGCGGTTCGGTTCAATGATTCCCTTGGATTTGAGAAAGTTTGGAATACGGAAGAGCAGAACCCGGTGAAGATTCAGTATTTTGAATTTTCCGTTCAGCATCAGCCCAGTGACGCCTAACCCCTCGCTCAAGCGGAGCGCCAACGGCATGTCGCACCGGCCATCAAGCGCTGGGCCTGCGGCCCATTTTGCGCTTGCTGTCCAGCGCGCCATGCCGTCGTCGCCCGCTTAGCTC